>Ga0209525_1000019_pt1 | contig 63643 bp, 50 predicted proteins | sample JacPin_JW_Ref_O1_FD_187958 | JGI IMG/M metagenome (GOLD analysis project Ga0209525, IMG submission 187958) | Forest soil microbial communities from Algoma, Ontario, Canada - Jack Pine, Ontario site 1_JW_Ref_O1 (SPAdes) (version 2) | ecosystem: Environmental > Terrestrial > Soil > Boreal... | reverse complement strand
CTCGTCCAGACCGGAAAAGACCATAACGCTGCCGTCACTAAGCGTTGTTGCGGTTGGATACCAACGGCCGTGTGCCATCGATTGCAGTTGTACGAAATTCCCAGTTGATGGATCGTAGGCCGCAGTGCGCGGATCACCCTGGAACGGATCGTATTGCAATGTTCCGCTCATGACGAAAGGGCGCCCATCCGGTAACACAACCATCCCGTTGCAGAACATATCGAAAGGTACCGGCTGTGTCGTTACCGTGTCTGTTGCGGGGTCCCACACTGCCGCAAGATAAGTGGTATCCGACGGAAGGTTTCCGGATCCAGAGACGATTAATACCTTGCCGGTGTGCATCAGAGACACGTGGACCGGATTGATGGGCATCTGAGTCGGCAGGGTCTTCCACTGGCCTTGAACGTTGGACTGTGCGCTGGCTGGGGCTTGCAAGCCAAGAGCTGATGCCAAGAATATGAGGAGGGTAACAACCGCGCTTTGAACTGCAAGAACTCTTAATGGTTTTGTCATAAGGGCTGGGCCGGGCATGGCGCACACCTCACGTCTTGCGAACTCGGCCTTATACTCTAAGGAGCACTTGCCGGTCCACACGGCTGGCTTGAATGGCTCTGTAACTTATTGAAAAAGGGTGCTTTGCTGAATATGGAGACGTTGATTGGCCTGAATGAACACAATTAGAGGGAAAATTTTTGCTCAATTGTGAACGGTCTGTTACCTGCAAAATCCCTCCCACGCCCACATTTCCGATTTGTCCTTCTAACGTGCTTACCAACACTAGAATAAACTTTCTACCCCATTTTGTGTGACATTCCAGGCAACAGGTCCCAAACACGCCAGAATTCTTTCATGTTTTCCTCGGTGCTGATTGCCACGCGCACGTGTGTCTTCATTTCAGGGACAACCGGCCCGAGTACGATGTCATGACGTTCGAAGTGCTCGATGACTTGAGGGGAGGGAAGCCCGACCTTCGTGAACACGAAGTTTGTGAGTGAGTCAATCTGCCGCAACATTCGGGCATTGGTCTGGTTGTAAAATTCCTGTCGCTGATCTGCATTTCGACGTGAGCTAAGCCGAGTGTAGTCGGAATCGTCAAGAGCCGCAACTGCGGCTCGCGCAGCAATGATGTTGACGCCTCTCTGTAACTGCATCGCTAAAAGTTTGAGAGATATCTCTTTCGAGCTGACGGCATATCCCAATCGCAATCCGGCTAAACCGTATATCTTCGAGAATGTTCGGACGACGATTAGACGCTTATTGTCAATCGGTTGGTCAATGAAAGACACGTAATCTGAACTGGGACCCACATATTCGTGATACGCCTCGTCAATCACCACTGGCACATTTGGGGAAAGCTTCTCCAGAAACGCTTCCAGATCTTTTCGTGGTGTTAAGCTTCCGGTCGGGTTACTAGGGTTGCAAATATAAACCAAGCCAGTTGAAGGGTTCGTGCGGTGGAGCATCGCATCCAAGTCATAGGCATAACGCTTGTTGATTGGAACGGCGATGATCTGGGCTCCAACTTGTTTGGCCAAGTCAGCCATCGGCTGAAAGGTCGGCGATGAAACCACAAGGGTTTTGCCCCCGGTCAAAAAGGCAGCGCCAGCCATGCGCAAGACCTCGCGCGAACCACAACCTAGAACCACGTTATCAGACTTGATTCTATGGAAATCCGCTATGCGATCCACGATGGACCGGTAATCGGTGTCGGGATATCTGTTAACGAAGTTAAGGTTTGCTCGAATCACTTCCAGAACCTTCGGAGACGGGCCATAGGGATTAATATTCATGTCCAACCGAATCGACTCACCGGGTTGACGGGGGCTCGATTGATCCTCAGGAGGAACTTGAGACAGCTTCTCCAGACGCCAAGGAGTGGCCGTTACCGCGGCGCCCATTGTTATTTGACGAAAGAAATTCCTGCGCGAAATACTCATTGTGGCCTACTGATATCAACCGTGGGTGTGCAAGTCAAGAGCAGAGGCCCTTCGGATTCGTTCTGCGAAAAGGCCAACGAAACAGTGTCCCGATTGGTGCTAATCGGCGATAAACTTTGGATTCATTTGTTGCGGGCAAACTAACAAGAGGCTGCGTGCGGGGCCTGTGGAAGGTGGTGCGATGAGAAGACTAACGAGGACAGTAAGAATCGCCCTCCGGGTGGGGGCGATGTTAGCGTTGGGCGCGGCGTGGGCCGTGTCAGCGAACAGCGGGAACCCGGAGGTGCGGGTGCGGGTTCAGGACCCCAAGGGCGGCATGATCTCTAAGGCGTTCGTGGTGATGCATCATGAATGGGACGATCATGCTAACGAGGGCGTCGAGGAGCACCGGCAGGATGAATTGATTCGGGTTCCGTTCGATGGCGCTGGTGATTTTGTCATCACGGTGAAGCCGGGTGTATACGACGTCTACGTCTCAAGCTTCGGCCATGATCCGAAATGCATGAAGGTAAACGTCGAATACGAGAAGGATCGGGCCCTCGTTTTTCAGCTCAACGAAAACAAATGGATCTACACACCGATGGTTGAATAGCTCGTGTTCATGTCGGCGGTGAAGCGCATACCGAAGTAAATGATGCGGACTAGGTTGCCCCGAACCGAGTGGCCCTGCAACAGCAACCACGCCTGGCCCGTAATCCAGGTGCGCTAATTCCTCACCAAAATCGCGTGCCCGTTCAGATTATGAACAAAAAACAGCTTTGTCTCTGCGCGCAATTCATTAACGAACCTCGTCACTCCCTCACAGCCGGAAAATCCGTAGTCATCGAACACCATCGCGCCGCCTCTTGAGAGCCGTGGAAGCACCCACTCTACGATGTCTTTTGTAGAAGCGTAGACATCCACATCGGAGTGCAAAAGCGCAATCGGTCCTGCGATTTCCCGCGCCGTGTCTTCTGGGAAAATACCTTCCAGCAACACGGCATTGAACAGGTCAAGCGAGCGCAGGAGCCCCGCCACCAGTTGCTTTGAGGTGTCCGCATGCTCTCCGCCTTTATAGCGCGTGTCCCTCTCTCCAGCCTTGACTACGCCGCAAAAGGTGTCCGCCAGAAAAACGGTTTTTTTCGGGCTGGCCGCAGCGAGAATCGCGCCACTCCCCCCGCGCCACACTCCAACCTCCAGAATCGCTCCTGGAATCTCAGCGCTGCTCTTCGCCAGTGACCACAGTTCATAACAGCGATAAATATCGACAAGGGTGTGATCTTTGATTCGTTCATAGCTTGACATAAAAGATTCGTCTGAAAGCCATGGACTATAGGTAGCCGTTGGAGAGATTCGCGAGTGAATGATCGAGGGGTTCGATATGTCGGCCCACTGGGCGGGAGGGGGAGAAATGTAATTTCTTATTAACCACTTTACATGACGCAGATGCCGGAGCGGGAAACCTCGCCAGAGGCGTGCAGGGCCCGTCCGGCTGTCGGTCATTACCGTTCTCCTGGCAGTTGCCGGTAAGCGGACAGCAGCACCTGGTCGCGCTGTCCCGAGACATTGAACTTGAGATTTTTTGTGGCTATGGTTTTCTGATTATCAAAGCTCCGTATGCATAACCGATTTGGGTCGGATTTTAGAACTTTTGTCAACTACTGCCAACCTCTGGTGCGCGCTCACGCGAAAGACATTGATCTTCGTTATAGTTGTCTCCGGGCACGACCACAAAACATAGATCTTAACGTCTGAGACGACGACTGATCCTGGCAGCATCCATAGTTGAGGACACGGGTTGCGTTTTTGCCGCTCATGAAACCCAGGAAATGGTCGGTCGAAGCTGGCTTCGATCTGCCACACCACTAATGAATCCTATGAGCGGTCCGGGTAACCGAGAGTGGTCCGAGAACTGAATTGAACCCACTCAGCCTTATCTAGGATATACACCTCAAGCCATTCCATAGCAACCCATCTACGTCTTTCTCTCGCTATCCTCGGGAAAGACTAAGCCGGCAGATGCAAGGGAGGGTGGTTCGGGCACCGACGCCATTCCGAATGGGACGAACACTCGTCCTTAAGTCGGTCTATCAGTTCGTTGACGGGCTAAACAGGAGGTGGGCTACAAAAGGCGAGGGTTCGCGGGCGGGAGTGTAGCGACGGCAGAACAACCACAGAGGCTCGGCATTCCTCGCCTCTGTGGTAGAAATTTGGAATCTACTGAACGCCAGTTACACGCAAGTTTGTGGGCGGCTGAGGCGGCGTATTCCCGCCAAGGTCTGAAGCCGAGAAATTGCTAAACCCATAATCCTTATCTTCGCTTGTAGTCCCACCAAGATTCCAAAAACCGATCCCAGGGCTTCCACTCGTAAAAGTAGTGTCCTTACCCTGCATCACTTGTACCCCATTGATATAGCCCGTAATCGTGCTCCCGATTACGGTTGCTTTGACGACGTCACCGTCGCGCAGGCCGGGACCGGCGCAACTGCTTCCGATCGGACACAAGACAATATATGAGAAATCGTTGAGAGGACCATTCCACCTGACTAGGGCTAGATACTGCGATCCGTCGTGCGTAACGCGATAGTCAATTTCGTAACCCGTGATGTTGTGCGGGGTGATGGTCATCCGCAGGTGCAGTTCCACCTCTTCTTGTATGGAAGATGTTTGGTTGACGCTATGAACTGTGGCTTGCGCCATCTGATCTGAAGCCCAAGTCCCGCCAACCACAGCGGTCGAGTCATTAAAAGGCGGCGCTCCCGATACGTTTGTTCCGAAAGCAAGGCCGGGAGTGGTCTGAACGTCCCCCCAATCAAGTCCGACCTTGCCACCGCTGATCCAATTGCCATTCCCGGAGATTGGGTTCTCTGATGCAGGAAAGTTCGTTTGATAAGTTCTGGGCTGCGTCTGGCCCAACATCGCCTGACCTAACATTCCAACCAGAGCAATAGAAAGAACTAGCGCAAAATATCTCATTCGCAAGGCTCCCACCGTTCCAAAGTGCCATCCGTCCTACTGCGCGACGAGCAGCGTAGGACACATGTTTTCTGCCGTGGTCGGGCTCACCGGCACACTGCTATGGTAGCAATACTTCTTGGGCTCTCATACTCGACTGAGGTACAGGTGTGATACCTGTCCCCGCGACCGGGTCGCCCCGACGGCTCGTTTCATTATCGTAGGAACTTTGATTTTGGTCCGAAAGAGTTGATTTTATGGGGGTTACTCACTCGCAGGGTTCGGGAGGCCGACTCGTAACGTAAGCTTACGCCCGTAGAATGCTTCAGCGTACCCACTGGATGAATTGCACTCCATCCCTCGCAATCGCATTAGGGCGAGAAACGTCTCTGATCGAAACCAATTTTTATTGCGCTGAGACTGGAACGTCTCCACGATGTAAGCAACCTTCATGTTGCAGGTTGCAAGTGCCAATGGCACAAAAACTTCGGGCTGTCCCAAGTCGCCGTCGTACTTGGGAATCTCGTACTCCAGAATCATATGGTTCCGGAAGGTATTCCAAGTAAGCTCCGCCAATAATCGATGATCTTGATGCGCATCCCTGCGGTTATGAGTGAAAACAAGGTCCGGGGAGATTTCTTTTAGCTCTTCAAATACGCCCTTAATCTCTGCGCCTTGGAAGGGCATAAATCCGTCCCGAAATGTCTCGAGCCGCAGTTCCTTCACTTTGACGTTTCCGGCAAACAAAGAAGCTGCTCGCTTCGCCTCTTCGGCGCGGACCCCTATGGCGCTGAAAACGACCCAGTACAACACGCAGTTCGGGTACGTCTCTGACAAACTAAGAATAGTTCCACCGCAGCCAATTTCGATGTCATCCGAATGAGCTCCAAGGCACAAAATCTTCAGCGGAGAGCCAGGATGAAGAGATAGGTCTAAGGAATGCATTGAGGTTTGTGTTGCTGGGGGTCGGATTGCCGCGCTTGACGATGAAACTCAGCGATTTGGCCAGCCAGCCACCAGACCCTGAGTCGGTAGGAAAACCGAACGGCGGAATTGGGATTCACAACCCATCGAATGGTCCAGTTGACCAGCCTGCGAAAGAGAAAAAGAGGAACTCCACCTGCGAACCACCTCACATTGGGCGGAACTCCTACTTCTAAAGCGTCGCCACGGCCCTTAGCGAAAAACCAGGCCAGAAAATAGCTCTTCGTCAGGCGGTGCTTGGTCACTTCGTGATAGACGACAGCCGACCCCTCGTAGCGTAGCCTTTCCCCGGCAGCGAGCAACCGCCACCCGAATTCCGTGTCCTCACTTCGAATTTCGCTGCCCGGCCGTGGACCCAGGTCGGCTCGAAATCCGCCATACTTGTCAAACAAGCTTCTTCGGAATGCCATGTTAGTGCCGAACGGAGGCTCAGCCAGGTCACATGCGTGTGTCCCGAGATCGAACACAACGAGAGGCGCAAGAGAACGCTGATCGTTCAATGGCAGCCATGCAGGAGGCGAATACTCACGCTCCATTAGTATCCTGCCTCCAGTTCCGACGTACTCGCCGCTAAGTATTGGCGCCGCGAGGTTATGCAACCAAGTCGGTTCAACCGTGACGTCGTCGTCCACAAAAGCTATCACCTCGCCCCGAGATTCTCCTATTCCCGCATTGAGGGCATAGGATTTGCCTTGGTGAGGTTCCAAGAGATAGCGAAAGCGTCCTGGGAATCGCCCGCAGAATTCCTCAATAACCTTTCTGGTCTGATCGCTTGAGTTGTTATCTACAACCAAAATCTCCCAGGTGAGCGACGCCGGCAATCTTGACTTGGCAATACTGTCCAGTGCCCTCGCCAAGCTCTGTTGACGATTGTAAGTACAAATAAGGACGGTGATATTTACCATCTAGGGCATCACAAATAATTTCGCGTCGATTGCAGTCTCGTATAGCCTTATAGGCTCCGCGGGTTGACATCTGAATCTACCATCAAGCGAATGTCCGAATCTGCTAAACAGCCCGTGAACGTCTTAAGGCCTTTTCTACGGTTTGCTTGGGGTTTAGAAGTAGATCCAGGCTCTTAGCTGATATCGCCTTGGCTAATCGCAAGCCCTCTAATGGATGTCCGAGTTCGTTAAGGCGCTTTTTGTGATAGTTCCAGAATTCTCTATTTCTAAAGTTGACTGCACTCAGCCCCAAGTATGCATAGTATTCGTCCAGTAGTTGATTGAGACGCATGTCCAATTCCGCTTTCGTTAGGTAATCCGGGCCGTATTTGATCAAATCGCTAAGCCGCGATGACAAGTACGCGTTTAGATCCTTAGACGTATTCGTGATTTGCCGTTCGTGCAGCCGCTCGTGCGACAGCACTTGATGTACAAATCCAAAATCGGATGCCCTCAGTTGCTCAAAGCATGCACTTACGTCAGCTTCAGCAGACGCATTTGGAAAAAATGACTCTGTTGCCCGAACCAGGTCGGACCGGTACATATTCGACGTCGGATTGCCAAGCACATCTAGCTTGCCCAGTAAATGCAATCGGCCAATCTCACGGCCTGGAATGAGGGTGCATGAATAAGGCAGGCCGTCAGTTCTGACATACCATTTGTTGCCGCCTCCACTAAGCTGGTATGCGCTCATCACGCCGATGGAGGGGTGTGCTTCGGCGAGTTGGCTCATGCGCGCAATGCACTCCGGGAAAATCCAGTCGTCTCCGCACACCACCTTGCAGTATTTGCTGTCAGCAGAGATCAAGCGAAACGCGCGATTATGGTTCTCGATTATGTTGACGAGCACATCGTTTCTATAAACTCGAATACGTGAGTCTTTTTTTGCATATTCGTTGGCAATCTTCGACGTTCCATCCGTGCTGCAATTGTCCATGATAATGTGTTCGAGATTTGAATGTGTTTGTCCCAGTACGCTCTCGATACACTCGGCTAGGTAGGCTTCTCCGTTATAGACGGGCGTAACTACGCTAACCAGGGGCGAATCATGAACACCCATGTGCCGTTCTCCTTGTCATCATTTGTGCCGCTGAATGAGGAATCGAGCCTATTGTGTGGAAGTAGTCGCTAATTCTGCTTCGAATCTACAGAGTCGAAACCGCATCCTGTTTTTCAACCGCTGGGCTGCCTCTCATCGCGCGCAGAAGGTCGAAATAAAACGATTTCTGGCCGGCGACGAACAGAAGGATTGCCGCGTATGCGGAAAAGAGGACCGCAGTTTCAATCACGAGCCTTACTAACGGCGTGACCGTGGCACCTACAAACAACACGATTGCGAACGCGAGTCCAGCGGCAGGTATAACGGAAGCCAGGGGCCGGCTCACGGTCCGAACTACATCCCACGTGGAGATCACTGTGTCGTGTACGCCCCACGGTATAATCGGTATCATCCACAGCAACGTGACCGTCGAAAAGGCGATCGCAACGCCCTTCGGTCCGTATGGCAAGCCAATGATGTTACTCGCAATCATCAACGGGGCTATGACGAATGCAATCTTGAGTCCTCGTCCGACCATTCCGACCGAGGTGAGCAGCCATCCAATCGGGTTACAAATGGCAAAAACTAACATCGTGGGTGCCAGCAAGCGGAAAATCTGCGCTGCTTGTTTCCATTTCGGACCCAAGAGCACGAAAACGATGTCGTCGGCGAAAAGAGCGCAAGCAATCGTAATCGGGATAGTAAGAGCCAACACGAGGGAATACCCCTTCAGGAAGTATCGCTTGAGCCGGACCGAATCATCCTGAGTGCGTGCGAGGGCTGAAAATGCCACATCGCCAACCGCGGTGTTGAGATTGTCTGTGGGGATTCGGATCAGTTGGTACGCTCGACCGTAAAGACCAAGAGCTTCGGCTCCCCAGTAACGACCCAGGAGTACCTTTTCGAAATTCGAGGCTATATACATGATAAGGCCGTTTAAAGTGAGAGCGCCGCCGAACCGCATCATCGAGCGCATCCCAACACCCCTGTGCGGCTTCCCCGGTCTCCACGCGCTCGTCATCCAAAAGCCGAGCGTTGAAACGAGTGGCACACTTACAGTCATCGCTACAAGTGCCCAATATCCATACCCCGCCCTCGCTGCTAGAAGCGCGATTAGAGTCCCGATGATCAGCGAGAGAACATCGATTATTGCCAACGTAGTGAAACGCATTTGACGTTGCAAAATTGCAGAGTGTTGAATTCCCAGCCCATTGAATAGAAAACTGGTCGCCACTACAGTCGTGATCCAGAACAGCCTCGGTTCGTGATAGAACCTGGCGACGAGCGGTGCGGACAACATCGCGACTACCATTAACAAGGCGCCAACCAGAATATTGATCCAGAACAAAGTCGAAGTTTGTTCTTCCGACACGTAGGAACGCTGGACGGCGGCGGCCGAAAGTCCGAAGTCTCGAAAGAGGCTTAAAATCCCTGTAAACGCCGTGACCATCCCGATTAAGCCGAAGTCCTTAGGATCCAGTAGCCGGGCCAACAACATGAGGGAAACGACGCGCAAAATAAACGTGGATGCGAGCGCACCCCCTCGGGCATAGCCGCCTCGGATTGTCTTTTCCTTTAGATCCTTCATTTATTTTGCGGGCGAGGTGAAAGGAGCTTCTAAGGCTGATTAGTTAATCGTGAAATATAAAAAAGCAGCGTTCGAGAACGTTCTGAATTGTGGCAATCGAAGCGTGATGTGCTAGCCTGCGTGCGACGAGACTTGATGCGTTTCGGCTGTCGGCGTCAAGGCTGCAGAAGCGATCTCATGCCTGGGCGTAACCCGTTCTAGCCATATTTCGCGCCAGTACGGATACATGGACTTGGGGCAGAGCATTCTGCAAGGGCTGTATCGCGCCTGACATACCACCGATTCCAAAATGATGCAGGGATTTTTCATCTCCAGCATTTGCCCGGTCTGCTCACCTATAATCTTTGTGACACTTCTGAGGACCTTGAAAGTTCCTCCGCAATACGGTACCAATTCCGCGTCCCAATACATTCCTCGATTTGCGTTGCTAACGTTGACGGTTTTGAGAATTTCCTCGTACGATTTTACCCGCACCATTTCGCCAGGTTGGAGATTCAGTTTCTCTGTGGGCGTTGGCTGTCCTTCTGGTATAAGTCCGGGTTTTCGCGGGAACCGTGGCCCACCCCACAGCGGAGACAATCTATCGTAAAACCAACGCATCGGGCGGCCCACCCCGATCCCAGACTCGCTTAGGTGGTAGTACATCGAGTAGATAAAACCGGAAACAATCCGCCCGAGAGTCACATTGCCCGAAAGATAGTCTTGAACGTACTGACGTAAATCCCACCAGGCGATCGGCGTCGTTGCGTAAGGTACCTGGGTCATCTGGCAGACATATGTGGGAGAGCTTTTTTCATCGGGGCCTGTTTTCTGCACGTGCTCCCAAAGGGTGTGCTCTTGGCACCCAGTATTTGGTCCAGTATTCACAGTTGTGGTGGCGCGGATTGAAACCAGATCCGAAGGATGTCCATCGTCCTCGCTGATCGGTTTTAGCCAATCTTCTTTCCAGTAGAGCAGGCATCCAGCCTGGCATCCCCCGTGCGCGTTCCCATCGCAACGTGTTTGGAGATGGACAGTACGGCTCAGTCGGCGAGAATGGAAATACTTCGTCGTGTAATCACAGGTTTTATGTGCAATTTTGTAAACGCGAAATCTTTGGCCGCAGAAAGCCAGCATCTCCGGCATAAATGGCATCGAGTCCAGACAGCCCTTGCCATCGAGGGTCTGAAGAATTTCTTCCTTGCTGCAAACCTCCACCCAATCGCCGATTTTCAATTTTTTCTGGGACGCCATTTCTGCTGGTGCGCTCTTTTTCTGCTCGATGGGCAGGAAGTTCGCTGTTAGGGGCTACGCCTGGCCACTGGAGCGCATAGCGCTTTTCCAGCGGCCAGCTCTCCACGCTTGAAGCTTTCGTCCGCGAGAATGTCTCAAGACTTGGTACCGTTCAAGTACCGGCCGTTACCGTTGGTCTTCCAGACTTCCCAGGGAGCCACGCCACCGGTACAAAGATTTTCCAGTTGCTGCTTGTCCTTGAATGTGTCCATGCTGGCCCAAAAACCATCGTACGTGTATCCGATCAGTTGCTTCTCTTCAACCAAGCGGCGGAACGGTTCGTCCACGAGTTCTTCTTTCTCGCGAATGTAGTCGAAAATCTTTTTCTTGAAAACAAAATAGCCGCCGTTGATTCTCACACTGCCGTTATTGATTGCATGGATTCCAGACACCAGGTTGTTGCTGCCTGGTTGCAGGGAAACTAAGTGATAGCTTAGGTTGGGGCGCACGCATAGAAAGCTGGCGATCTTGTCCTGTTGATGGAAATCCTTTAGTTGCTGCGGAAGGGGCAGATCAGTCAGCCCGTCGCTGTAATTTGCGAGAAACTCCTCTTCGCCTTCCAGGAATTTCTCAGCGGCTTTCAGGCGTTGCCCGATGTTGGAATTGATTCCGGTATCGGCGAAAGTGATCCGCCAGTCGTGGATATCCGTGTTTAGGAGCTGCAGATTTTTTCCGCCCGCCGACAGCACAAAGTCATTAGAAGAACATTCGTTGTAATTCAAAAAGTAGTTCTTCACCGCGTCAGCGCCATGCCCAAGACAGAGGATAAAGTCCTTGTGTCCGAAGTGCGCATAATACTTCATTACGTGCCACAGGATGGGCCGGTAGCCAATGGTAACCATGGGCTTGGGAATCGTTTCCGAATACTCGCGGAGACGCATACCCAATCCTCCGCAAAACAGTACAACTTTCATCGACAACTCCTCCGCCTTATAGGGCGCGATGGATATGATATCGGTTCCTCGTCTTTCCAAATTTCCCTAGGTTTATCTCGCATCAGTGGCTTATTTTTCAGATTTTAAGGCTCGCGCAATTCCCATCGCACGAACAAAGCTCAGCCGCGATCTTGTTCGGACACCGAAGCTCGCATGAATCGTCCACGCTCTTCTTCGCGAGGAAACTGGCATCCGAGGTTTTTAGGAGCACCTCATTTGCTAAAGCCATTTCGCCGACTGAGGGGCAGATCGCAGCGACGCAAGGACCACAGTGGTGGGCGACAGTTCGAAGAAAAAACTCGAACAAATATCGGCCCCCAGAAAGGCTACCGCCATTAGGCGTTGCGGGTTGCATTGAAGTAATGCAACCAAGTTACCATATTCTGCGTGGGGGGACGGTCGCTCGTTCAAGCCTTTGGTCTCTAAGTCATTGTCGTTCTAGGAGATCGCGACGGAAAAGTCTACTTTCGTGTACGCCAGTTTCCACCCAGGTGGCCTCAGGGAAGCTGGATGGCAAATGGTGGTAATAACCTTCCCACCTGTGCTCGAACGGTTCGCACGGCCGTCTCATGAGTGCGCTTAAAAGTGCTTTGCCCATCGTCTACCTGTCTGCAAGAACGCCACTGCTCTCGAATACGATCCTCGCAGCCTTCGATTAATCCGCAGCATGCAGGGTCTTCGAGCTGAGGCGGTGCCCCTCCGACCTTTCAAGCGCAAGGAAGACAGGGAAAAGCAAGAGCAATGCCAAGAGGAAAAACACAAAACCCCCGTCGCGATGAAAGCTGCCCGTCAGGAAACGCGGATCAACGTAAAGGCTAAGCAACGTCAGCGTTACGATTCGAATTCCATTCTTGATTATGGACAATGGAAGCACCAATAGAATGAAGACTGCAATCTTCCACGGGGTTCGAAGGTACAAATGTGCCGCCAGCAAGCAGGTGATCAATAGTGCGAGGCTCGATCGGATGCCACTGCATTCAGCTGCAACCTCGATGCTGATGCCCGGTACAGAAATCACAAAACCTTGTTTCAGGGCGGGCACGCCAACCAGGTTGAAGAGCAGGTAAGAGATCTCAGTTGAACCACGCTGAAGCAGCTCTATTGTCCAGTTGAGGAACCGTTCAGGCAAAGGAATCATAAGCAAAAGGAACAAAAGCGGGAATGCCGCTTCACGAGCTGCGGAAACGCCATAAGCGGATACAAACCCACCTACCCAAATCAGTAGGACTGCCAACGCGGAAACAAAAAGTGATCCATCTCCTCCTTGCGATGAGGTTTGACCATGAGTTCCCGTCCAGTAGAGGACAGCTCCGACGAGAATCATCCCGATGCCAGGAATCATCGATGGGCGTACGGATGAGAATATCCGCTGCCGCTCCCTGAAGATCAGGAAAGCGCTCACGAACGGTATTAAAACTATATGAGATCCCGATGGGTTGTGAAGCGAGTAGGCGAACCATGCGCTGAGCGTTCTCCAAAATATGATTGTCGAGACAATGACTAACGCTCCGAAGGCTATATGCGCCTTTGTTGAACGGCCGCTGTCTCTCTCTGCGATTATGGTGGTGTTCACGGTTATTCGAAATGGCGCAAGCAGAGTCTAGGAAGATCGATACTCTGTACAGCATGAGATAGCGAGAGGCAGAACAAAATTAGCTCGACGACCACTAACCGATGGGATGGCACCGAACATCACTTTTCTGCCTGGTCTTAGTAAGGATCAGCGAGCCGCATTCTGTCGAGTGGAGACGTCAGCTAGCTCGTAAACCAGGCGGCCGCCCTCGAGGGTCGCATACGCCACCCGGGCTCTCTCTCTTCCTGGACCTTCGATCTCCCAATCGTTCTCGCGTCGCACCAACCTCATCTCGCTTCTCGCTCTCCACCACAGGTCTACTTCCCCTGGAAGGGCAGTCCATATTTGATCGTTTACTGTCATTTGTCGGAGAAGATCGAGCAACGATTCATAAACGCGACGCGCCCGACGTTCGATCAAATAATCCGGGTGGGAAATGATACTGATAAGTCCGTTTCGTCCTCTGATGAGACCGAGTTGTTGCTTCCACAGGTTAATCGAATAGTCCTTCAAAATGTAAAACAGCGAATAGTCTTGTGTGGTCGTGACAGGAAGCTCAACGATATTGCCTATAAAATACGGCATCACCGTGCAGCAGCCACCTCGCATCGGGTCCAAATGTGCCACGTTGGGAACTGACATGTCGTAGGAAAATTCGAAAGCATCGAACCAGTCTTGGTTCCGATACATGGACCCAGCGCGAAAACCCCGAGCGCCGAATCGGTGCGCGTAGCTATTGATTTGTGCGGCTCTGTGCAGAAACTCCGATCGATCCCGATACAATCCTCCGTCGTGATTCAAGTCATGGATATTGAACTCAAACCCTCGGCTTCGGATTTCCTGCACGAACTGGTCTGGAACCGGGTAGCGCTTCTCCGGAACAACCTCGAACGAGGCCTTGAATCCATAAGAATCGTCAAGGTCCATGAGTTGGGGAGCGAAATCGCGGCCTGCCAAAGTTTCTATGTCATGGGTCAAGATGAGGCAATTAGTAGCACCCTCTGGCCAAAACCAAATGAAAGGTAGTTTTTTCACCCCACTTATTTCCATCAATAACTGCAAGATTTCTTCATGTAGGTTGTCGACGGTGAAGTCTACAGGCCAGTGTGGGAACGCTATGTCCTGCCAGCCCCGGAAGTACAATCGCTGCAGTCTGCGACGCGTTGAAACCGGAAGAAGTCCCCTGATGGCATAGTAGAGACTATGCGTGGCGTCACTCTCTTCGAGAATTTTTATTCCGGATACCGGCCGCCGATACCGTTCGCGGCGGAGATTCTCCACTACCTCTGAAATGTCAAAAGGGAATTCAAGCGCTGAACCGTCATTGCGAACACCTTTGAAAGCATTGAATTGCCCGCATCCGGCTATAGATTGAGCCACGCCAGACTGCGACCTTCCGTAGCAAATATCATTTGCCCCGAATTTGAAGAAGCCAACGTCTCCAGACGCGGAAACAGCGTTTGTAGTCATAGGGAGAAGAGCGTCAGGCAAAAGGCGGTAGTAGTCGACGAGGACTTGATTCACGGCTTACTCTGTATTCTCTTTTCTGACGATAACGTTTAATAAAGATACCGCGGGTTCAAGAATCGCCCGACGACTCGCTTCTGGCCTGGTTCTTAATTGGCACCTGTAGACGATCAGCACACACGCAAACGTTCGTTGCATGCTTCTATCCGATATGTGGATAGATTAATCTACCAGCTATCACGCGTAAACCGTCTGGCATGGACGAAAACACATGTTTGGCCATTCTCAATTTCCACCCGTTGACTGTATTGGGCGAAGGCGTGTCCGGAAATCTCCAATAAACTAACCGTCGTGGTTGGGGAACCCAGTGATTCTTGAAGGTGAGGAGCCCAACATTCTCCTCCTCAGTCCGTCCCATGTCGAATTCTGTTGCTCCCATCGATTTTCCCGACACGATTGCTCGCCACAGAAGCCATGGCATGGCTCCGAATCTGTTGAACCGGGCAATTGAACATCCGTACTTGTAGTAGAGCACATCCTTGAATCGCAACGTCAGAATGGCGGAGATAGGGGTCTCGTCTTTATACGCCACACGAATCTCTAGCGCTTCATCAAGGCACTGGACGAGGTTTCGAAACCACGCGTAAGGTGCTGGCGGCAGATGGTGCCGGCCCCGCGTGATTACAAACAAGCCGTAGAATTCCTTCAGCAGGCGTTCAGATCGTCCGCATCTCTCACTCATGCCGGCGAGCTCTGCATGGCGAATCCGACGCTGAACAGAATCTTTGTCGAGCTGGCGTAACACTTCATCCAAATTCGGACGCAGATCCAGAACATGCAGACGGTACGTCGCCGCAAGTAGGGCGTCTTTTGGAACAATCGATTGGCTCCCGTTGACCTGACGAACTTCTAGATATCTCCAATTTTCCTGTTCCACGGTGCTTTGCAGGTATCGAATCAAGAAGTCGAGGTCTTCTTGTGAGTCGTAGAGGGGCTCACAGTGATCCGAAAATGGTAGAGAAACGAGCCGGCTCCCCGTAAGCCAACTATTGATGCGACAAAATACAAGCCCGTTCCTTAGAGGGCCCGTGGGCGGAGAGGTAGTGAAAACCGTAGGTTCGTATCCGTAAGTGCGACGAAGAGCCCTAAGCCAGTCTGGCGTGTGAAAGACAGACGACCGGGGATGTCGATCGACAAAATCAGCCCATCTCCGATCGTGTGTTGGATCGAGTCGATAGCAGCAAAAAGATCCGACACGTTCCACACCGATAGTTGAGGATGAAGTGTTCATGGTCGCTTCAACGTGGCGGATTCAATCGCTCGATGGCTTCAGATTCTTCCTAGCGGAAGCGATACTCGGGAAACATTTTTGACGGAATGTCCGTATTAAACCGAGATATTCGTCTCTGCATGAGGAGGTGCAACATCAGCCGAATCGTTGTCAGAGACCAATCCAAGGACTCTCGCATATGTGCGAATCGTAGATTGGCCGACCGCCGTCCATGAATTCCGCTTCATGGCGAAATCGCGTATTTCCGCTCGTCGAGCGCTCAAGTTTGAGAATAGCTCACTTGAGAAATATGTTTCGATGGCCCGCTCCAAGTCGACTGGATCTTCAGGCTTGAATACAAATCCCGTCTTGCCCTCGACAATCTCATCTCTCAGGGAACCCACATCCGCTGCAAGGACCGGCAACCCGAAACTGTATCCGAGAAAGAGCACGCCGCTCTGATAGATGTATCGATAGGGTAGCGCGAGTACATCAGCGGCCTTGAAAAAGACCTCAGTTTCCTCATCGGGGATGTATTCTTTCCGGAGAATAATTTTCCCTTTCTGCACGTCAGCCCGAATCATCTCTTGAACCTCGGTCCAGTATTGCTCAAAACCCTTTGGCCGGCCGGCTATGATCAACTTGTAATCGGAACGCTTGGCCGCGATTTGCTGGTAAGCCGAAACGAGGTACTCGAGGCCTTTGTAAGGTGCGATGTTCCCGAAAAACAGAATGGTTTTGTCTTCTTTGCGAAGTCCCAGCCGCTCCTTGGCTTCAATTGACGAGAGGTCTGTGTTGGGAACTGAGTTGTTGATCCCGAAAGGTATTACCGTGACTTGCGATTCGTTAACGCAATATTCTTTGCTGAGTTCCTGCCTCATTTCCTGGGTATGAACGAAGATGTGGTCTGCCTGCCGATATTGGAATCGCAGCGTTTGTCTGTTCAACGCGCTGTCTTTGGAGTCCCTCCTACTTGTATTTACATTGTGGACGGTAAGAATGATCTTCTTTCCAAAGAGTCTGTAGTAAAGCGTCAGAAGGGTTCGATCGAAGAATTGAAATTTGTTGTTCCAGAGAATATGGAATATCTTCGGCTTTGCAGCGATTACATATCGTAACAGCTTGGCGTAAAACAAAGAGATTCGAGTTATTTTACTTACTAGGCTAGCTTCCGGTTTTTGACTGCCACGCAGATTTAGAAAATTAAGTCCTGCCTTACCGTGAAAATCGGGGAAGTCGAGATCGTCGCTGCCGATCAGGTCTATTCCCACGCCTCGAGAGATCAGCTCCATCGTCAAACCGTATGCATAGGGCCGATCGCCACCGCCAGTAAGTAAGGCGACCTCGATTTTTGAATCTCCCTCCTGGGCTTGAGCATTCCGACTTGATCCATTAGGCAATAAGGGTCCTGGTCTAACCATGTCTAGAATCGAGAGTCACGCCACACACTCGCTGAAACACTGTTCCGGCTCGTTAGAGCTCTATGCCGCGAAGCGTACCTTTAATGGTAGACGCGGCTTGAGTTGACGCGAGGTCGGCTGGGGGGAGCATGTCTGTTCGGCTGAGCAGCGTCCAGGGGATTGGCATCTCATGATAAAAGTAGTTTCGCCGCGCTTCCACCGGTGCTCGAAGCCTTTTGTCGCCGCGAACACTGAGGCCGTGCATCCTTCCTTGAATCGGTCGTGAAGTTCGACCGCGAGAGCTCCTACCCGGTCTATCCAGCTGACGGGACTCTCGCACACTTCTTTCTCAGCCCCTTCGATATCAAGTTTGAGGAGATCGATAAATTCTACGTGATTGTCCTTCATCACGCGATCCAGCGTCAGTCCGCGAACTAGCCCGCGCTTAGCGGGGATCGGTGACGCGTCCGGCGTGCTAATACGAAATCCCCAGAAATCCCAAAGGCCATCTCCAGGGTCCAAGATATCGAGTTCGCAATCCCTGTTCCAGAGCGCCGCACGCTCAGCGATTATGTTCGGATATGGCGCCGTATTCTCCTTGAGCATCTCGAAGTTCGAAGGTTCGGGCTCAATTGCAACAATGGTTGCGTGTGGATACTTGTTCGCGTAGAACACCGCAGTCAAGCCGATGTTAGCGCCAGCATCGACAATTACTTTCGGGCTGGCTGAGAACTCCCAATCATATTGGACATCCAAGAGGATCTCGGAGAATGCCGCGACATCGGATGTCCTCAGCCTCAAGTGCAAGGGATACGAAAACCCTGGAACCCAGCATCTTACTTTGATTTGCCTGCGAAGAACTCGGGCCATCGTCAGCAGGAAGACCCCCCGAATGCCGAAGAGAGAGTAGTGAAAACGGAATTCCTGAATCACGTTGTTCACTTTTCGGCTGAGGGTTTTCGCGAGAACCATTGCAATATCCTAGTAGGGAAGTACTTGCCAACTGGGCCATTGTGCTGCAGTCATTCGGAGAATCGCACAGGGCGCTATCATTCCCATTCAGCGACGGAGGCTTGCACACTGTGACCGCCGGCTACAGCCTGATAGACCGCCCGCATTTTGGCTGCTACTCGCTCCCAGCTGAAACTGAGCGCTTTGCTGCGGGCCGCAGCCCGGCGAGACGATGCTATTTCCGGTTCATTGCAAATCTGACCAATCAGTTTGACGATTTCGAGCACCTCCGACTTTTCGAACAACCAGCCACAGGTGTTGTCGACATAATCCGGGATGCCGCCGACCATAGTCGAGATGACTGGAGTTCCACAAGCCAGAGCTTCCAATATTGAATTATTTGCCGTCGCGTCCTGCACCGGTAGCAATAGTGCGTCCGCTTCGCTATATAGCCGAACCAAATCCTCTTCGGGTATCCGGCTGTGAAAGTGAACGTTGGGGAGTTTGGCCGAGTTGGAGAGACCATGTTCGGAAGAAACGATGTCGAACCTCACTTCCAACTTCCGAGCCTCACACTGCGCAATGATCTCATCGATTGCCTTCCAGTCCCTCATGTGATTACCCGCTGTAATCAGGCGCACACACTCGCGGCGCGGCGGGCGCTCACCAGGGTAGAACCGATCCGTATCGATTCCGTGGGGAATGTAGATCACACGTTCGGTTCCCAGCCAGTTTCCGTAAGCCTGCAACTGATTTCTCGCAACAACCACCGCCAGGTCAATCCCCGACAGCAGATGTTTTTGGGCTTCTTCGAAGCGTACACGCACGCGATGCGGGGGGAGATGGAACGTTGCAATAAGAGGACACGGCAGTTCTCGCCTCCGATACAGCAGCAAGTCCAATTCCTCGTCCCCATAGAGTACGTGGACAAGGTCGGGAGGATTTTGCTGACTACTTCGGAGTACCTGCCGCTCTACGAGCCAATCCTCGTACCGATAGTCGAGGAGATATGGCTTTGAATGTGAGAATGTTCGCCACAGGCGGCCTTTGACGCGATGAATAAAATTCCTACGCAAACGGCGCTGGATGACCTCGGCCCCCACCACTGCGGCTAGTTGCTCGTAGCCTCCGGACGCCGAAACGTGCTGCCAGCGCTTAAGCACATGCAGGATCCGCAATTTATCGGTCATCGCAGGAACTGTCTTCAGAACGCTGGATGATGACGTGCCCGCTGCGGAGGGTGTGTAATCTAGGATCATCCTATAGCTCGGGCGACAGCCGTCATTACCTTTTCGCGAAACGCGAGAACAGACTTGCGAAGAAAGCGTCCAACAGGGCCAAGCGAGAGTAGGAATAGCTTCGCCCACGCTCCAGCCATTCGCCAATCCTTCCGCAACCCCCGCGCGTAGAATGTCTTGGAAGCCGCCAAGTCGCCACGCCAAAACAGCGCATCGCCCATTGCCTCATAGGTTCGAGCGCGAATCCAGTCCCTTTCCTCTTCGCGGTTCGTGCTTCGGCAAAGCGAATCCTCGAACTCGCCAAGGGTCATGGTCGACGTGGTTGATCGGTACTGCTTCGACGCAAGATGCGCTCCATATGCAACGGCAATGCCCTGTAGGCAGTACTTAGATACCTTCGGCAAGCCGAACTCGTCCGCTTTCTGCTTAATCATCCATGGAACGGCTATGTCGGCGGCTACACAGCGTTTTATGCCCCCGCCCCTCGTCAAAGTGGCGGTTATGCTGAGATCATGCAAGCGATAGCAAACCATCGGTTCGGAAAAATATCCTACGTCATAAGACATCGCGAAGAGGCACCACAGATACCAGTCCTGAGCCCAGCTGAAATCAAGTTCTTCACCAGCCCACACTGGAGCTGTAGGAAAGACGCCCATGCGCTCGTAACATTCACGACGCACGATGGCGGTTGGTGCCAGTATGAGGTTCCCTTTCAGAAGAGCTCTCACGAAATCATGACCCTTAACAATGCGGTCCTGCCCGTCGGACAACTGGATTTCTGTCTCCTGTCCGTTCTCGATTTTGGCAGCCGGACAGTAGGCGTAACCCACCTTAGGATGTTTTTCCATGAACTCAATGTATCGTTCCAATGTATATGGCCGGCGCAAGTAATCATCAGCGGAAATGATCCACACATATTTGCCGCGGCTTAAGCCAATGCCCTTATTGAAATTCTTAACAAGTCCCAGGTTCTGTTCATTGCGCACATGTTTCACTCGCGGGTCTTGGAACGATTGTGCCACCTCAGCTGTATTATCCGGGGAGCAGTCATCCATGATTAGCACTTCCCAGTCAGCGTAGGTCTGCAGGAATATCGAGCCAATGCATTCTGCAAGAAGGTGCCCCAGTTTGTAGCATGGCACGACGAAGCTAACAGTTGGGGTGGCAACCGTTGTTCGAATCTGGTTTGGGGGCGAGAGAGTTGATTGTGCTGATTCCATAAGTGCGACCTATCGATGTCAGCTAAGCCAACTACAATTTCGTATAGCTCGGAGAGACGGGGCGAAACGGGCTGAGCAACCGCCGGAGCGGCGCGGGAAGCCGATCTAAGGAAACGTACTTGGACAAAACTCGAACTGAATAGAGGCCACTCAGAAGGGTTGCCAATATGCCGATGCAAGCGGCCCAAAAGAAGGGCAAAATATAAAATCCGCAGAACACCGCCGTGATTAGAGAAAGAAAAATTACACCCAACCGCTTGTTTGCGGCTGACCAACGAAAGCCACTGAGTCGATGCACGATCGGGTATAACAGCACCCCATAAAACAAGTACGATCCGAAAAAGGCGATGCCTGCACCGTTCAACCCGAGAGTTCTGACGCAGACCCACGCGAGGCCCAGACTGGCCACCGTCCAACTCAGCTCGGTAGCAAAGAACAGCGCCTGCTTGCCTTTGGCGACGATAATGAAACCCATCGGCCATGTAATCACTTGCAGGGTCGTGCCGAGACATATCCAGCGCAGAACACTCACTGCCGCAAGGAACTTAGCACTGTAGAAGAGTCCGATGACCATGGGCGTAAACGTTAGAGTGCCTAGAACACCCGGGCCCGCTAGCAAAAACCCCACCTGGGTTTGCTCGTTCACCAGGCGGTTGCACAAGGGATTATCGTGGGCACTGGCCGTTAAACGAGGGTAAAAGTCCGCTGCCATGGCCTGAAGAATGAATCCTACGTACAAGCCCCCAAGCGTCCACGCGGACTGATAATAACCGGTTGCCTCGAAACCGACATTGCGGAGCAACATGATTCGGACGGCATACGCGACGCCGGTCGTCATGAAGCCTGTCGCCGCGAACGCCAGGCCCAACTTCAATAGTTCACCTGCTTCTCGGCCAACTTCGGAAGCAGTCAGAGGCGGAACTTGGATATGAACCTTGCGGCTATACCACCACGATACAACCAGGGACATGAGAGCGACACATACTAGGGATGGCACAACCCCCTTATCGCGCCAGATATAGACTAAGACGACGCTACAGACCATTCCAAAGAACGCTCCCAAGACCTGTATCTTGGCGAGGTCTGCGATGCGTCGCATTCCCTGGATCAACGCGTTTTGGCCCCAAGATACCAGTTGAAAAAACACCGCCACGGACAGCAGGCACACAGCCGCGGTTTGTTGCCTATTGCCAAAAGTCACTGTGGACACTTGTCGGGAAGCGACAACTAGAAAAAGGGCACCGAGCGCGCCGAGCACGATCGAGGTTCGGCGCAGCACGACCGTCGTCAGGGCAACTTGCTCAGAATTACCGGAACCGACGGCTGCGGCGATTTGGCGAACACCGCTACTATTCACACCCATGCCCGCAAGGCTCTGGGCAAGATTCGCAATCGATCCGTAAAGCCCAAATAATCCATAACCGGCCGGACCAAGCAGCAGCGCCATAGCCTTGGTTCGAACGATTCCGATGGCAATATTTATTACCGAAGAGCCGCCAACCAATGCCGAAGACTTCAGAATCTGACCGTAGGTCCCCTGCTCAGGAGTAAGTGCCTCTACTGTTTGGGGCAAGGCTTCCACTGCCGCGGTCGAATACTGATCCTGAACAGCGTTCGAAGACACGCCGAGATCATGCACAGCTTGCTCAGGCGAAGCTCCGCCCGCATCGGATCTCACTGAGTAGGTTTCTTCAGATGCGTTCAAATGACCTACCCTCGACCGCTCTTGTGGAACACATGATTCTCGGAATAAGGCGGTTCTGTTTCATGCCTTCCCCAACCTCTCCTCCACGAGTTCACAGATCGCGTGCGCGATCGTAATATGCATTTCTTGAATTCGGGCGGTTGACCCCGAGGGAACGCACAGACAGAGGTCGCAAGCTGCTCGCATCTTCCCCCCACTTTCTCCAGTCAGCCCAATCACGGCTACCTTGTGCTTGTGAGCCGTCTCCATCACCCGGAGAATATTCGGGCTATTGCCGCTGGTGGAGATCGCTAGCAGAATGTCGCCAGGCCTTGCATGAGCCGACAGTTCCCGTGCAAACACATGTTCATACCCATAATCGTTTCCGATCGCTGTCAGTGCCGAGCTGTTTCCGTGGAGCGCCATTGCCCGCAACGGTTGACGCTCGCGCTTAAAACGGCCTGTCAATTCAGCGGCGATGTGCTGCGCGTCGGCAGCAGATCCTCCGTTCCCGGCGACGAACAGCTGCCCGCTGTCAGCCAGGGACGCGCAGATCATATCGACGGCGCTTGATACTTCAGCCGTCAGCTTTATAAGACTGCCGGCAACATCCACGTGTTCGTTCCAGATCGCTGAAATCTTTTCCGTTTGTTCTTTCGTATTCGACAATTCGCGCATCCTTTTTAGTTCGCTTGCGCGGCACCCAATGGCCGGGTCCCGCGGTTAGCGGCTCGCCTATTTTCCCAAGCAAACATAACCTTGTCCCACCCTCTACTAATCCATGACTTTGTTTCCGGAAGGACCCTCTGTGCCCACCTCGCCGTTTTCGTACCAAACACCGGCTTCATCCAGGCGTATTTCCAGCGCAAGCTAGGTGGCTCCACGCGGCCTTGAAGGTCTTGTGCTATCGCTTGCAGCTCCGCAAACATATCAGGCCGATCCGGATAGAATTGGTCCGACCAAGTTTGCAGATAGGCTAGGCACGCCTTCCGCACTCGCTCGCTCTCCTCTAATGAGCGCAGATATCCGATATGCAGTTTCATTGAACGTAGCAGCGATCCTCTCTTCTTGTCGGAGGCGCCGATGTAGCTGATTCGCTTCGAGCTGCTCACCCGATAGAACACCCTTGCTTCCTCTATAAATCTTGTTCCCTCCGATACCATCAACACGCGGCAAAAATATTCTCCGTCTTGATCATATTGAAGGTTTTCATCCCAGGGCCCTGCCGCTTCCGCCAATTCCCGGCTCACGAGCCAGGTGGCGTTCTGCGTGTGAAGATTCTCTCCGAGCTTTCTCAGTAACCATTCCACAGGCGAGAGGTCTTGCCACAGCGACGTTCGAACAAATCGGGCGCGACGGGGCCGGTGATAAAAGTGAGCCCATGGCGATGAAAGAAGAATTCGCTTACTGTCGCCCGGTCGCAATGCCGCCAGCTGCCTCTCAATCTTGTCAGGCGATATGAGATCATCGGAGTCCAATTCTTGAATGTAGTCGCCTTGACAGAGCCGAAAGGCGTGGTTGACGGCCGCTGAGAGCCCTCGGTTCGCAGTAGACACAACCTTAAGTTGCTTTGAGCTAAACCGCCGCGCGATTTCCGCCGTTCGATCTGTCGATCCATCATCTACAACGATAATCTCCTTGCGCTGCCAAGTTTGATCGACGGCCGACTGCAACGATTCGGCAATCCAGTTTTCGGCGTTATACGCAGGGATCAGAATTGAGACAAGAGGCTGCATGGTGTTGACTAGTTGCTCCTTTTATCTGTCCGGTGAACCTGTAATGACGGGTTTTCGGAGGGGTTCTCCAACCGTACCGCTGCCCTTATATCTTTGGCATCCCAGAGCTATAGGTTGTATTGTGAGAGACTCGAAGTCTACTAATATGTAGCGGATTAGCCGCTGAACTAAACCTGTCCGCCGGTACAGTGGATTTTGTTGCCCGCTAAGCCCAAAATTTCTTCGGAACACCAAAAAGCGCTTTATCGCTAGGTCATGAGGGATGGTGCCAATGTCTAGAACTGCGAAATGTCAACTACTTCTGTTGAGCCTTCTGCTGAGCCCCCTGGTAGGTCGGCAGGCTCAAGCGAAAACCGTGAACTCTAATTCCTGCAGCACGGCCGATGTCCAGACTGCCATTAACTCCGCAACTGACGGAGACACTGTTGTGATCCAGAATGGTTCCTGCACGTGGTCCACTGGTATTTCGGTTTTGAAGCAAATCACGCTTCAAGGCGCTTCGGTTGGCGGCGTCACAATCACGGATGCGGATACCAATGCCGGCGACAGTTTGTTGTATTTCACCATTGGCAGCAGCTTTCATACAACGATTGCCAACATTAATTTCTTGCCTGGCACAGGAACGGGACACTATATCACCGTAACCGGCAAGGGGCTTGTGCCCTTGATGCACGACATGTCATTCAATCTTCCCAATTTTCAGCTCGCAAACGCCGTGACTTGGTACGCGACTGGCGGTGTGATCTGGAATACGACTTTTATTTCGACTCAAAATCTGTCGGGGGCCTGTGGCACGCAAGTAGGCAGCGACAGCGGTTCTCTCCAGATAAAGAGCAACTTGAACTGGGACACTCCTTCAACGATGGGCATTCTCGACACGACTGGAACCAACAACCTCTATATCGAAGACTCGGTATTCAGTAACGTTGGACAAATTCCCGACGTCGACGACAACGGGCGAATCGTAATTCGTCACTCACAAATTATCGGTTCAAGCGGTTTGACGCACGGCCCATCCAGCGCAACAGGGGGCCGACAAGTCGAACTTTACGACAATACTTTTTCTTATCCGAATCCCAACCGAAATCTAAATCGATATTTCTGGCTCCGCGCCGGGTCGATGGTCGTCACTAACAATGACATTCAATGGATCAACGGCGGATGCTATCCCCATAAAACCACGTTTACATTTGTTGTCGAAGGCGCTCGTTGGGGCACCGGCGGTCACGGATGCTGCACTGGATGGCAGTGCTGGCACCAGGTGGGCGCTGGATCATCTTCAGTGGCACAGAATCCGCCCTTCATGTCGTCCAGCCAGCCCGCTGATGCTTTCCAGATGCCTGACCCAGTCTATATCTGGAATAACCGGGGAACGGGCCAAGGATCCAGCCACTACGGCACTAACGAAGCGGAAACAGACAACTGTCACAATACCAATCCGTCCACAGGACAGGAGTATTCCACTAGCGACTTCTACAAGGCGGGCCGAGACTACTTCTACGACGACAGCAGCAATCCGAACAGTGGTGCGAAACCCGGTTGGGCTCCCTACCCTTATCCGCATCCATTGCGAGGAAATTCGTCGAATCCGGCGCCGGCTCCTCCTACTAATCCCCAAGCTGTGGTTCACTGATGCGCGGTTGCGCCAACCGCAGCAGTGGAGCGCTTCGTGAGATTGACGTTTTGACTATCGAGTAACTGACGATGGAACAGTTCGAGAGTCAACACCTTGTGGAGTTCGTTGGTGTAATTTCTATCACCCTTAAGGTGTCCTCTAACGATTGTCTCGACCATATTCCCGTCCAGATATGCTCTCGTTAGACTGCGGGAATCAAGCAGCATTTCTCGCAGATACGAAGCTAGCCTGTCCCGATACCAAATCCGAAAATGAAAGACTTTATGACGTCCCAGAAAAAGGCGCTCAAGGTGTAGTCCAGAGAGCTTGTGATCAATTTGCGCAATCCACTGGGGCATACCCATGTCATATGCGTATTCCGCTTTAAATTGGAAAGTTAACAGGGCTCGATATGCAGCGGCCGACAAGCCGCCATTCGTCCCGCTGACGCCGCGGTCTGTTGGGGTTTTGAGTAAAGCAGGATTCCCGTCATTTACCAGACGAAGCGAAATCTCGTTGTCTGCCAGCGCCGCAGCGGGAGCGCGAAATACGGTTTGCACAAAGTCGTTATCTAAGAAAGGCGATCTCAATGCGAGTTGCATTTCCTCCAACGCGAGAGAGCCGAAGTGATACCACGGTCCCTGTTTAAAAACGGCGAAAGATACGGGATGCCCTGAAGCAATTCTCGTGTATGTTCCCTCGGCTTTTCGAACGTAAGGCATTAGTTCACGGTCAAACAAGCGAGGCAGTGGCTCGGTTGGTTTGAATCCCCGGACGCCTCGTAGGATCTCTCCGCCATAATTTCCGGTCATTCGAACCGGCGCAATTTGGCGCGCTTTCTCATTGAGGTATAGGTCTGGGGTCCGCCCCACATCAACGCAACCTTCGGTAAGATAGACTGTGCGTTCGGCATAGCGGGAAAAGTCAGCCAGGAAATCTTCGCCCACCTCAATCACTTGATGTGGTTGCCCACAACTTTTCGCCACCCTTCTCGCCGTCGCTACATCCTTACACTCTCGAAACATCCCGCCGAACGTATAACACGGGAGACCGCCGGGCGGATTTGGTTGCCAGGCCATAATCATCCGGGTATCCAATCCACCAGTGAGAGACATTCCTATGGGTTCGGATCCGCCGAAATATCGGGGAAGGTTTCGCTGAAACGCATCTCGGAGGTTCCGATAGAAGGACTCCTGATCAAGTATCTCCTGCTCCTCCCACTCTCGCGGGTCGAAATAGCTGTCTTTGCAATCGATCAAACCATTTCGAAAGACCCATGCGGAAGCTGGCGGCAAAACGTAAATATTCGGCAGCAGAGTTCGGTTTTCGAGCACCGCTCCGCAGGATATGAACTCGCCCAGTCCCGCAGAATCAATCCGTCGAAGTTCCGGACGCACGGAAAGGATGGCTTTGAGTTCCGGGGCAAAATAAAAGGCGTCTCTCGAGTCGTGATAATAGATCCGATGCATCCCGTAGCGGTCGTTAAAGAGAGTCGCAGTGCCACTACGGCGGTCAACCAGCAAGCCGTGAAATCTTCCATTTAGTGCTGCCGGGAATGCCAAGCCTTCTTCAGCGAGATGGACAAGATAAGAAGGTCCGGCTATTTCCAGGTCGTGTCCCCGTTCTCTTAAGCGGCTCGCGGTCCCCGGTTCGGAAAACTCTTCACCCGAGAAAGCAAGAACCACGTCTCCCCGTTCATTCCTGATCGGCATCCCGTCCGAGAACGAGCCTTTTCGAGCAACCCAGCCAACATAAACACCTAACGACTCGTCGATCCAAGTTCCCGAGGTATAGAAATCCTCGTGACGCAGAGTTTCGATCATTTGAAGCAACTCTTGCTCAGCCTGCTCTCGAGGCATTCTGGTGATGAGTCCAACGATTCCAGGCATATTGTTTTCTAGAGAGACTCTTTAGCCGTACTAAGTTTGCGTTCGTACCAATAGCTTCTGATTTTCAAAAGGCGGCTCACCACCGGCTTCGGAATACGCTCAACCAGTCGCCGATGGAGTCCAAGACCCAGGGCGACTTTTCCCTTCAAAGTCAGAGGAATGTAGTACCGCGGTACCAAGACCTTTTCAAAACCGTTTCGTCGTTTAAATTCGGTAAGTGAGCTGCTCGGATCGTTATAGACATAATTGCAGTACATCAGATACGAAACGCCCTGTTGCTCGCACACTTCCACAGCCTTTGCGATAAGAGCGTTTGTGGGCCGCTTGTCATAGTGCTTTATCATGCTGAGCAATTGCACCACGCTCGCGAGCTTGCCGGCGTGAATCAGGCGCATGAAGCCAATCAGCTCACCTTGATAGTAGGCGCCGAGAAAAGTATTTCTCCCGGGATACGTCGAGTTTTCATCTCTCACGGCATCAAAGCTCTTTTGGTAGTGCCAAAAAGATCGCCCTTGCCGAATTGGAGTTTCATTGTTGATGCCCACGATGCCCCTGACAAAATCGTCATCAAACTCCACAACTCTTACGAGAATGCCTTGTTTTGTGGCCTTTTTTACTGCCCGTCTGACGCTGGACTCGACTCGTTTTTCCCACCAGTCGGAATAAGTCGTGATCGGAACAATGGCCAGATTCTCCCACTCAAAATGCAATTTGTGTTGAGGCGAAGTGTTTGGAATTCGTTGCGCGAACGTGAAGATATCCGCGTGAAATCCGCTCTCTTTCAGTTCGGCAATGAACGACTCCGGGTCGGTCGTCGTTTCGCCTATTATGAGTTCCTCATCCTGCACGGCGGCAATCTCAATCCATTTGCCGCCAGCCAGAACAGTCCTACCCTGGATTTGAGCGGATGGAACGCTTACAGCCTTCCCTTTTACCCGGACCTCTGTGGTATTCATATGGTTCGCGAAAGCCCTTATTTCGGAGAGTCGGGGATCCATACAGTCGCCTCCCCGGCATACCTTCCGTCAACTTTGAAAACCGACTGAGAGTTATCTAGCACCTGCCCGCCGAACGTCACAGCCGCTATCTTTGCCGTGGGTGTATTGGCCTCCGAGTCGTGACACTGCAGAACAGTTGTCCAAAACAGATCGATATCCCCGGACGAAGCTGGCGGCCGATATCGCCGCGATATTGCGCTTTCAACGGAATCAACCGGACTTGCGGCATTATCGGTAAAGGCTAGTCGATAGCCGCAATAGCGCGAACCATGCAGCCAGGAAAGTACCTTTTCGAGTTGGTAAGTTCTTTCCCTCTCCGCAAGAAGAGGCGTTGCCAGTTTGGTCACGATTGGAACACTGACTCCTGATCGCATCACCAGGATAAGAATGACCGCTGCGGTGATGGCTCCCATGACGTATCGATTGTCGACTGCGGCCAGGGCCTGATCGGCCTGACTAAATTTTATTGACGTCCCGTACGTCGCCAAAATGATTGCAAAAAGACCGTACATTGGCGTGCCGATACCGCCACCAAAGGGAAGCAGTGACGCTGCAAGGGTTAGGAAAAATAGACTCCAGGTGCGTAATCGGAAGAGCTTTACCAAGACTACGCCAATCCAAACCAGGAGAAGCGGGATGCCATTCCAAAAAAGGAACGCCCCGAGAACGCATACAAGCAATACCGACGCTATTCTCTGTTTGGGCGAAAGCGCCATACTAAAGACAGTTACTTGTGCCAGCAGGAACGCAACCACAGACGATACGAGGTTTACCTCGTTGGTCTTGTAGCTGACAAGAAATCCCGCAAGCCGGGTGTGAAGTGGCATGGGTGAACGAGCGAACAGAACGGCCATTGCACCGATGGCTGTCAACCCAATGAGCAGGATGATCGCGGCTCGAATGTTTTCTCTCGCGCTACGCTGCCGAAAAGCTTCCACGCAGAAGCCGAAATAGAAGCCAATAAAAAGAGCCGCCGCAAATGGATGCCAGAAAACCAAGAGCACGGCAACAATGGCAAACGATGTCTGGTGCTTCTCAAACGTTCCGTCACCGTAAAAGTGGAGAAGTCCACCGAGCGTCAGTATCACAGGAACATACATTAGGCCGTAGATATGAAATAGGTGCACGTACCCAGAAAAAAACACAGCTCCAGTGATACAGGCGATTACCGCAAAGATCCGGCGCTGCGGTGCTGTGGAATACATCAACCACCAAGCGAGGACGAACAATCCATATACAAGCCCTTGCAGGAGAGTCTGCCGTACGACACTCGTCGGAAACGTCCGCGGATCCAGTAAGAAAAAGGCGGCCCAGGTCACTCCTTGTGCCACAGGTCGATACGTCGAGGAGATGATTCCAAACGCCTGAGCAAAAGGTCTTGTTTGGACCATCGCGAGCCACCAATAGGTCTCGCGATGACTGGCAAAGGGAACAGTAAGAAAGAACCAAAACGAAAAGCCAAGAACGGCAACAATGAAATACATTATCGACTGGGCATCCGCTTTCGAATCGGACAATCCAACTTTCTTAACCTCCAAGGTTTGGGTAACAGCAACACTCATCGTCGAGTCATCTCCGTGGCAACGATTGGTTTCAGAGGGTTTTGAGAACGCCTGATGGAAAAAAGCCTACGATCCAGCTTGACCGCGGTTTAGAGCGACTGGAATCTTGTCCCCCTGGCCCACAGCGAACCGCTCGGTGACCGGAAATTTCCCGTGCATTTTTTCGTCGGCGGCAAGAACCGGCTGCTCAACCGGTAGTGGAGCGGTAACGACAATCATCAGCAATACAAAAATAACCCATATTAACTGGCCCCTAAAAGCGGCCGATTCGGTCATATTATAGAAAAGAATCATCGTCCACAGGGCCAGAGCAAGCGAAGCGAGTTTAAATGAAGGCAAAAGCTTCTTACAAATATTTAAGTAACAGGCAATCATGTAGAAGAGAAGTAATGAAACTCCAATCACTCCTAGACTGAGATAGAGCTCGAGGTAACCGTTGTGAGCTTCATTCACGCGACCTGCGAACCTCCAGACATATTTGAGGCGATCACCAAGCCAAAAACTCTCATATCCGGCGCCGACGATGGGATTTGTGTGGGTGCTGAGTACCGTTTTCCAGATATTGCTGCGACCGGTGAGGGTGGGGTCTCGGCCAACCGCACCGGCCAAATTGTCATTGACGTCAAAACCGATGGCGAGGATCAGGTACACACAGAACGCGGTTGGAATCATGAATTTCAAGAAGCCAGGATGGCGACGAGAGAATGTTGTGTTGCCCGCCAAGAGTACCAAGCATCCCATAGTCAGACAGATAGTTGAAGTTGCGCTGCTGGAGAGATTCAGCAGCCACAGTGTCATCCAGATGAAAATGCCATTCACCCACAGAACCCTACGTTTTTGCCTGTCTTTGCGCTCCGGCCAGAGCCGCAGTGTATCCCAGAAGAAGAAAATCCCGCTGACCAGGCACAGGACACCTAGCATGTTCTTGCTTGTCGTCGCGCCTACGTATTCGGCAGCTCCCGTCCATTCCGAGTAATGTTTGCCAAGGTAGGGGTAATACTTAATAAGTAGAACGGACAGCGGGATCAGCAGGTAGCACACTCGGCGCAATAGAGTCACAACGGCTTCAAACGGACGGCGATCCGTAAGAACAACGAGAATAACGAGATAGTTCCCGAGATCACGAAACCATCGCTTCATAGAAACCAGTGGAAAATCCGACCACAAAGCACTGGTTAGCGCAAACCCGATCAGTGCAATAAGCGCAAAATTTCGGACAACAAACCGATTCCAATTGAACGGTCTTGAGGCCAATACAATAAGCGAAAGGAGAATGAGAGAAGAAAATATGATGCGGTCTAAAGGATTTCCCTCCTCAAGGGCTTGAGCCGCAGTTCCCACTTGGCCTCCAAGCCATTGCGCTGGCAAACGTGATGCCGTAAAGAAAATCCAGATCGTAGGTATCCACAATGTTACGGAGGCATCCCGATCTCTCGCTGGGTCATAGCGAACCAACAGCACAAGAAAAATGAACCATAAAAGGGACGCTAGTGAAGAAGGCATATCAGTGGACCACCGCGATGTCCATCCAGGCTCTGCTCATCCTGCTTCCGTACTGAGCGCTACTCTCCCTGCAGCAACTGCCTGACCTCCCAGATCAGATTTCCTCGAGGTTCCCTCGGCACCGACTTGCGTAAAGATGGATTCCATGATTCTAGCCGTACGCAGGATTTCCTGGTAGGGAATGGGCACGGGCTCATTGCGCACTATTGAACGATAAAACGATTCGATCAGATATTTCAGACCTGAATCCACGTGAAAATCTCGGCGTAAAAAAAAGCGGACGTTCGTCGCCAAGTTCCCAAGATGTTGTTTCGCGAACTGCATCGGTGGGACAAATATGTCCGCGTAGCTTTTGAACTTCTGTCCCCGTAGCTTCAGTAGGATCTCATGGTCCTGGTCAACTATCAGGCCGTTCTTAGGTCCGTAAATGCGAAGCTGATGGATCAACGGCCGCAGCTGGGATGAAAATGTGAAATAAGCGGTGATACCTGGCGCTTCGCTAATAATTACCCTGAGCTCATCCACAATTTCAGCTTCATCGATTTGCCTGAGGAGAGAGCTAACGAAGCCGTGCGCGATCACATGTGGATTCTCGGTCGTTAGAAATTCGGCGATTCTCGCAATCCCGTGACTGATCACATTCTGAAGTAATTTTCCCGGTAGTCGTCGAACCCAGTGATCCTTGTCACCAAGAAGTGCGCGGGCATAACTCGGGTCTCCCAGATCATAAGAATAATAACTTTCAACATGTACTGGGGCGCCGCCCAGATAGCCGGATCGGACCAGCGCTCTCATTCGTCTGGCGACGTGACTAAATTGATCGTTATGTCCAACCGTTAGTTTCGCGCCCATTTTCTGGGCCAATTCTATGAGGTATTGTGCTTCGCCTGCGTACAGGGTGAATGGTTTCTCAACGTAGACGCTGCGGCCGTGTTCAAGGCAGATTTCAGCAACTTTGAAATGGCTTTCCGCGGGAGTCGTGATGTGAACCACGTCCGGACAAGCTTTATCCAGCATTTCCTTCAAATCTGTAAAGTAGCTCTTGACCGGAAAGCGCTCGTAGAGTTGCTTGGCCATCAGCGGCTCTCGATCGCACACCGCGACGATCTCGCAGTTGTCGATTCTTTGGATTTGCATCGCGTGGGAGTCAGCGATCTTGCCGCAGCCCACGATCGCGACCTTAAGCATTCACCCGACCTCGTCCGCAGGCCTCGATGTACATTCGTAGCCCTTCTGCAGTGGAGACTCTTGGTCTCCAGCCAAGACGCGTTTTCAATTTGTCATTGCTGTAAAACGTTTTCTTCCATTCAGCATGCCAACGGTTACGATTGAAAACCGGCGGCAATTGCCCTTGTGACCATCGCGAATATTTTTCCCAGAGGTAACACAGGCTAAAGCTAACCAGATGGGGAAGGTAGATCGATCTGAAGCCCTTGATCTTTGTTCTGTAGAGCCGCAAAAAGGCGCGGCTCGAAGGCAGATCGTCGTCAACCACGTTGAAGGCTTCGAAATCCACTCCATCAACCAACCCTGCCAATACAATCGCGTCCGCACAATTATCAACGAACGTGAAGGGTATGGTGTTCCCTCCACCCATATGAAGGTATGGCCCAAACACGTTGATCCCAACCCTGCCCGTGATATCCGATTTCCTCGCTCCGTAAACGCTTCCAGGCCGCACAACGACGTAGCGGATGCCGTGACTATTGCCGTACTCGGCCAAAAGCTCCTCTTGTTTCACTTTCGCAAAACAGTACGCTTCGCCACGGAGCGCGGGGTTCTTCTCAACCGGGCATGACTCATCCAGAAGCCTGCCCTGCGGTTTGTCACAATTTGAATAGACGGCAAAAGAACTCACGAGCACAAAGCGTCGCAGTTGTGCGCACTTCAGGCTTGCTTCGAGAAGATTTCGAGTGGCGACGACCGAATTTAGAAAGGCGTCTGGAAATGACTTCTCGCCCGTACCTGCGGCCAAGTGCAGAATGATCTTCGCGTCCTTGCAAGCTTCTTCGCAGTCCTGCCTAGAGAGCAGGTTTCCCTTCACAATCTCAATTTGTCCGTTCGGCGCGTACTGCTGGAGAACAGCTTCGAGGTCCGTAAGGTCGCTGGAAGGGCGAACGAAACAGGCGACGTTGCGAAATCCTCGCTCCAGCAGAGATCGAATCACTCGGGATCCAATGAATCCTGCAGCGCCTGTCACCAAAATTCGATCATTATGCCCAGCAATGAAATGAGACTCTAACGATGCGGCCGAGGTGTTCATCAAACTCATTGCGCTGTCTCTGCTACCGTCGTATTAAGAAACGAGTCCACAAGCGAATCTACGTACCGATCGGAATCGTGCTTGCCTGAGGCAACCATCGTTCGGGCCAAATGAACTCGCAATCGCAAGGCAGGTAGTTCATCACCTGGGCGTGGCAATATTTTTGGACTGCGGCCGCCTCGAACTGTCGAATTCGCGACGAATGAGGCAGTTCGGCGCTTCTGAAACCATGCCACTGCCTGTTCGCCCGTCGCGAACCAAGCATCTCGTTTCTTCAAATCCTTAATCAGGCTGGAATAGCAGCCGCCCCACAGTCTCTCCGGTGCAAGGCTGCGATCATGCCAGTTGACGGTGATTGTCCCGCCCAACCGACAGGCGTTGTCGACTAATTGCCCGATAAGCTTTTCTGCGTCCCGCTCTGAAAGCCCCAGATAACTTGGATAAAAGAGAGCGGTATCCATTGCGTGCAGGGGAAGCTCGAGCATCTGCGTGGTATCGAGTGGCTTGAAAACTTGTGTGGTGCCCGCTCGATAGCCCACCGTCTCGTTGTAACCGCTCGTTGAATCATATTCTGCGCCGGCAGTTTCCAGTCTTGCGGGTGAATTACGATCGGAGTAGAGCCAATGCATTCGCACACCGACTTGCGGGCTCCCAGTTAAGCGCCGGATCTCGGCAAACTCCTCGCGTCCTTTGGAGACGTCGGTCCATGCATCGATTCCATGTAGTCCGACCTCACATCCTGCCGCCGTTAGTTTCTCGATCGAATCCGCAATATCTTGCGCTCCATATCCGGTTGCGCGAACTGAAGGCGCAGAACCATTCGCCGTTTTCCCGGGCCGCGCTTTGAAAGGGATTACAAAGAAAGTAGAAGGAACACCGTTTTCCAATCGGAGGTAGGCATCATCAAAGTTACACCAGAAGTCTTTTGCCAGACCGAGATACACAAACGGCAGTTTCAGGGCAGCCGCCCAATTCACAAAGAGATCGCGCGCCCTGATTCTTCCCCGCGCGAGATCAATCAATGAGCCAAAAATTGCGCGATAAACAAATCCGAACATTGTATGGTCCCATCGGTGGCGGCGTATCGACGGGTGATCCACATCGTGAGTGAGACAAGCAATACATCCATAGCCTGCTGGGACGGGGGGGATTTCCACTAACGACACACCGCAACCAGTAATTATGTCCCTGAGCAATGCAATATGAAGATCGAGCGCCGGAATAATTGCGTTCGCAGCAGGTTGACCGACTGTGAGCAAAGCGAGAGTTTCTTGAAACAGATCGTATCCGACGCGCACCACAACGGGCTCTTGGTCCTCGTCGCGATAAGCTGCGCACTTCTGAGACTCTTCATCGATAAGAAAACTGCCTTTTCCGTTGGCAAAAGTTAAAGCGCTTCCGTATATAGGGATACGGCTTCCGTCATGTAAGAAAATCCTGGAGCCACTTTTCCCGCTAAAGCATTCCGTGCCGTCTTGGCGGTCGCGCTCAAGCCTTTTACCCGAGTAATAGATGATAACCCGCGCGTTGTTGATGTTTCGTGAGTCCCCCGCGCTCAGCACGGCCTCGTACTTCCGGTCTGCAGAATAAAATTCCCAGGGCGTCTTGAACAACTCAAAGAATTCGCGGACCACCGAATGGTCCGCCGGGTCAGCAATTACACCTATCATGCGAGGGGACTCAGCTCAAAACGGGTACAGGTTGGTCATTCGCGCGAAGCCACTGTTCGAACACGACCAGACTGAATAGGACCTTGTGATTGTCATTTTGTCCTGAGCGATGTTCTTCAAAGATCTGCCTCACAGCAGAGGGTTGCAGGTAGCTATAGATCTGGGACTTTCGATCGAGCAGGATTTCCTCCATCTTTCTGCCGCTCGCTCCCCGAAACCAATCATCAACCACATTCACTGCAAATCCGCGCTTTTTTCTTTTTAGGATTTCCGTTGGAAGAAGTTTTTGACAAACTTGCCGGTGCAGCCATTTTCCAGAGCCGTTCCGCACTTTAAGATTTGCCGGCAGCCTTTCAACGTACTCGACAATTTCCTTGTCCAGGTAAGGCACCCTCACTTCGAGAGAATGTGCCATCGAAAGCTTGTCAGCGTACATGAGGAGTTCGTCGGGGAGCGTCGAGCGAATCTCGAGAAACTGAAAGCCACCCAACTCATCCGTTTCATCCATAAGAGGAACCAATTCTTCCCAGCTGCCGAGAATTTTGTCGCCCGTATCAGGGGGTAGAAGGCCGTCCTCAAAGAGCCCATCGATTTGATCACCCGGCATTAGCGACAATACATTTTGATACCGCCTCATCCGCTCAGGAATATCGAGCGAGTGGATCCCCCTCTTAAGAGTTTCATTTCGCGGCAAGGCTGTAATCACGGATGAGACCGCAGACCGCACAGGTCCCGGCAAACCGCTCCACAGGGAACTGTACCTCACACCTAGATGACGTCGATATCCTCCGAATAGCTCGTCGGGCCCCTGTCCGACGAGCGCTACCTTCACATCCTCTCGCGCTCTCTTGCAGACAAAATACATGGGAACGATCGAAGAAGAGGCGATCGGCTCTTCCAAACAGGACACAATATGAGGAAGACTTTCCTCAAAAGTCTTTCTGTCCAGTACCACTGAGGAGTGCTTCGACGAAAATCTGGACGCCGTATCAGCCGCATCTTTGAGCTCATCATCGGCAAAGCTCGAGCCGTACCCGACCGAATACGTATGCCACGATTTCCCGCAAAGATTCATCAGGGCAAGTAACAGCCCGGAATCAACGCCACCACTCAAAAGCAGTCCGACCGGGACGTCGCTGAGCAACTGGCGCTTAATGGACTGTTTGTAGAGTTCCGCTAATTCCTCAGTCGCTTCGTCTGCCGATTTGGCGGGCGAGAAAGGTGTCGGTCTGTAGTTGTACCAACGGCGCAAAGAACATCCCGTGGTTTCGCATACGAGCATCGTTCCCGGTGCGAGTTTTCGAATGCCCTTGAATGCGGTATACGGCGATGGCGTGTATCGATACCTAAGGAACAGATTCATCGACACAGGATCGACGTCAACTTTTTCATTTACTCCTGCGACGACAGCACGGATCTCCGACCCAAAAAACATCCGGTCCGCGTCAATCTTGTAATAAATCAGTTTGATACCGAATGGATCGCGAGCGATGACGAGACGCTTCTTACGCAGATCCCAGATTGCCAGTCCGAACATTCCGTTGAGGTGATTCAATACATCATCGCCCCACTGCTTATATCCGTGGATGATTACTTCCGTGTCACTCTTAGTGCGAAAAACGTGGCCGAGTGATTCGAGCTCGCGCTTCAATTCAGGAAAATTGTAGATCTCTCCATTAAAAACCACCCACGTCGTTTCTTCCCGATCTGCCATCGGCTGATGGCCACCTGCAAGATCAATGATAGATAACCGGCGAAAGCCGAGCCCAAGCGGGCCATCAATAAAATAGCCTTCATCATCCGGTCCACGATGAGCGATGCTTCTCGTCATCCGTTCGAGGTCGTGCCGAGAAACGGGAGCTTTGCTTCCGAAATTGTATTGTCCGCAGATTCCGCACATAGGTGCTAGTTCCGTCCCACAGATTGAAGCTCTGACTTTTCAATACTCTTGTTTTGCCGCAGAAAAAAACAAAGACTTCGAAACAACTGCGATTGCGCCCATCGGTGCATCGGAGTGTCGTCCCAGCCAACTAGAAGTTGGCGGCCGCGAAACGATCCGTCGGGTTTTTGCCACCCATCCATAGCGACAACGCGCGATAGGGTCTCGTCCAGAAGAGGGAACCGTCCCTCGAGCAAAACGCCCACATTGATACACTCCGCATAATCATACAGCTCTCGGCGATAGACCGTCATCCGAGGCCGTCGCGAAAATGGCTTGGGCAGGCCTTGTTCGTCGAACAAATTTTGTACGTAATAAGCCACGCCGCGTTCAATGGCGTTCGTACATGCGGGATTCGCTGTCATAGCCTCAATTTTCGCCAGTGCTTTGAGAACGAAACATGTATGAAAATGATCGACAAAATCTCGCTCGCCATCCGTTGAGTAGTACCAGGAGCCGTCCGGATTCTGTGACTGAAGGACGAAATTCAGATTCCGCTGCGCGATCTCGTCGTAGCTCGTATCGGAAAAATCTCTCGCCGCCGCCGTTAGAAGAAATGCCCGGTACGCGCTGGCATTGATTACACCGCCAGGCTCTCCTGGCAAAGGATTGTAAGAACACGACGAAGCGTTCGGCGAAGTTTCAAAATCGTGATAATCCTCAACGGCGTGTCGAGCGATTGAAAGCATGATCTCTCGCCATTTTGGATTGCCATCGATTCGGTAGACATCCCGAAAAGCTTCATAAACATATGGCACAGTCGTGATGAGTGGAGTTCCTTGCCACATCGTGCCGCGTCTGGTTTCCCAGTTGAATGGATAACCCCAACAGTAATGAGCATAACCGGGAGCTCTCGTCTCTTTCAGGGCCTCGAGAAAATGGACCGCTCGAGCGTAGTAGTGGTTCTCCCCAAGAGCCTGAGAAAGAAACGCGAATCCCATCGCATAGTGTGCGTCGGCGATCGGAAATCTCTGTTTCTTCCAGAAGAATCGACGCGCCGACGGCACGAATGCCTCGGAGAAGATCATTGGCGATACTGCCAAAGTTCCGAGAAGAGGCTTGGTGTAATACAGAGCTTTCGCGGCCCGCGCCAAATCGCTCGCGAAGTAACTCTGGTGATCGTACGAAGTCTCTCCGAATCTGTCGAGCCAATCGACAAACCGGAGAACTGAGGATTGCACTCTGTCTAGGATCACGGTTGGAGTCATATGCGCACTAAAAGCGGGGGAGCTCTAGCTCGGCTTGACTTCGAAGTTGTCGATTCTCTTAAACCTGAACATAGATCGAAATATCGTTCGCAGCTTTGACAGTTCTTCCCGGCGATGGAATTTCATCAAATCGTCGGATACAGGTCTCTTCATTCTACGTACGAACGCGGACAGGTAGCCTGAGTAAAGGGCGAGGGCGCCCACCAGATACGGTTTCTTGGTCGCTCGGTAAGTAACCCGAAAGATTTCCCAGAGGGGATGGTTTCCGAGATAGTAGTCCTTCTCGCCGTAGGAAAATGCAGAAGCCAGCTGTGATCGCTCGGCGGTGCCGAGACTCCGGTAGTGGAAGAATGATTTTTCACGAAACGATCGAGTCCGCCATCCCATCATTCGGGCCGTCGTTACTGCGATCCAGTCGATCCCCCCCGCCTTGTTAGGAACGTACCCGCCGATTTCCTGGAAGCATAAGCGTCGGAACAATTGGCAACCACCGGCGACATGATTTTGTCCTTCGAAACTGTCGGTGCCGGAACTATATCCTTCCTCTCGGAAAATTGTTCCAGCGACTCCAAGCGTCAAATCCTGTTGAAACTGTGTTAGGAGGAATTCGCAATAGTCGGGTTCGAACGAGACATCCGAATCTAAATTTCCAATCACTTCGTATTCGAGGCCCTTAACCCTTTCGAGCCCGGCATTGAATGCATGAACCTTCCCTGCAAAGCTTCGATCCCGACGCGCGGGAAGATTTAATAGTTCAATCCATTCATGCTTCTCGAGATATTTACCTACGATGTCGCCCGTGTCATCCGTCGAACCGTCATTCACAATCACCCACTTAGCGGGTAGCACGGTTTGCGAAACCATCGATTGAATGAGTTTTTCGATAAACCTCTCCTCATTCCGCGCTGGCGTGATCAGAACATAGGCTGGCAAGGAAGTACGTTTCTCCACACTTCCCCCACTTATGCTCGGCGCGGCCATCTTCACTTTTTCACCTGGGAGTAGACCTCAGACCTTTCTGCCGTCAACGTCTCGTCATACTTCTCCTCAGGCTCATACACCACCACGTGACTCCCTCGATTTGAAAATCCGAATGGCACGCACAACAGATTCTTAAGCCGCATTCGTAACTCTCTCCGGCGTTCAGGCGGCACGAAGAACAGCATAAAACCGCCTCCACCGGCTCCCAAGATTTTGCCCCCCAGAGCACCGGCGCTTCGGCCCGCCTCGTAGATTTCATCGAGGCTGGAGTTGGTGATACTTCCTGTGAGGGTCCGCTTTACTTTCCAGCACTCATGCAGCAAATGCCCAAATTCGTCTAGTGAACGGTTTGGATTTGTTACGATCTCTTCGGCTTCACCGACCATTTGAAACATGGTCTCGAGTTCATTGCGTTTTTGAGGGGTTGTCTTGATCTGTTCTTTTGCGATTTCAGAAGCGGTGCGCGCAAACCCTGTGAAATAGAGGGCCAGGTGATCTTGAAGATGCGCCAAACGCTCTGGCGAAGCGATGATTTGTTTCACCTGAAAACTGCCGTCCGCATTGAAGTTGATTCGATTGAAGCCGCCGTATGCTGCACTGACCTGGTCCTGGGAGCCCACCGCTTCGCCGATCACATTCTGTTCCACATGAATCGCATCGGCTGCCAGCGCGTGCTTGTTGCGCATCTGATCCCTTAGTCCATAAAGGCCAAGCAGGAGGCCAACTGTAAAGGCAGAGCTTGTGCCTAGACCGGTGCGAGCGGGAAGATCCGCGACGTGGTGAATCTCAACCCCATCCTCGACCCCCATAAACTTCAAGCAGGCACGAACGGAGGGATGCTGAAAGGCACTGTTGTCGTCGACATTTTCAATTTTAGAATATGATACGCGGCTGTGGTATTCGAAGAAGGGCGGTAGGCGTCGGCACGTGATATAGCAACACTTGTCGATCGCTGTCGACAGTACCGCGCCGCCAAACTCGCGGAACCAAATCGGATAGTCGGTTCCTCCACCGAAAAACGAAATTCGAAGTGGGGTACGGGTTATGATCATGCAATCACTTTCCTTTTAGCGACGTCTATTCTCGGCTTTGCATCCCACTCCAGGATCTGACGGACCGAGTCCAGCAGCGACGATGCAGTTATGTCAACGTGACCGGAAATTCCGGACTTCGAACGTACACGAGCTGTCTTGCACCCTGCATTCACGCCGGCCTGCATATCGATATCGGAATCGCCGATCATCCACGACGATCCGAGATCGATGCCATGCACTCGAGCTGCCTCCAGGAGCATTCCGGGCGCTGGCTTGCGGCAGGTGCATGAAGGCTCGTAATCGTGGGGGCAATAATAAATTGCATCGAGCTTTGCGCTCGCCCGCAGCAGGCTTTGAGACATTTGTTCATGCATCTTCTCGAGGCCTAAAATTGATAGCAGTCCCTTCGCCACGCAGCGCTGATTCGTCACCACAATTACGACGTATCCGGCGCTATTCAGCAGCGCGATTCCATCAGCAACGCCGGGCAAAATGTGAAAGTCGTCCCAGGAAGTTACGTATTCACCTTCCTTGGGCTTCTGGTTGATAACGCCGTCTCGATCGAGAAAAACCGCTTTATTCATGAGCCGTGTGATTCGAAGAAGATCGCTTGCCCGACTCGATTTGCGGTGCAGTGAGTGCAGCCTGATACAATTTCTGGCAAAGCTCTTGCGCCCGCGCGTAATCTTCAGGAGTGCCTATGTCAATAAAGATTCCGTCTTGTTCCAACGCATACATCCCCTGCGTGAGCAATTTGGGAAAGAGATCCCTCTCAAGGCTCGACGGACCCTGAGGAATCTGCTCTAAAACCGCGCGGTCAAAAATGTACATGCCGGCATTAATAATCCCAGGCAATGTGCTCCCAGTCTTCTCGCTGAAGCCAGAAACTCGGTTGAGACTGTCTACATGAACTGTGCCAAATCGTGCCGCATCGGGAACCCTGCGAACGGCCATCGACACGAGACCTCTGTGTTGGCGGTGAAATCGAATGAATTCGGGAATGTCGATGTCCATAAACGAATCGCCATTAACGACCAGAAAGTCGGTACTCTTTTCAAGATGGCGCTCCGCGAACTTTACAGCCCCTGCAGTTCCTAACGGCTGCGATTCCTTCGAATATTGAATGTCTGAGTTCCACAGACGCCCATCGCCGAAGGCCTCTTCGATTTGATCGGAGAGATAACCCGTACTCATAATCATTCGGCGCACGCCCTGCGAGCGCAGCTGCATGACCAGCAATTGCAGGAACGGAACATTTCCAACGAGAGCCAAAGGCTTTGGCTTCGACGACAAAACCGTTTGTAGACGTGTGCCTTTCCCGCCCACAAGGAGAATTGCAGGAATATTTTCTTCCGCCATGTCCACCACTGGACTTTTTGGCGCTGCAGTCAAATCACTTTTCCGCATGGCTCACGATTAAAAGATTGAAGCTGGTGCTACGTTCTCGTTAAAGAATGTGGTCCCAGTAATCCAACATGGATTGCAGAGTCTGATCGATTGTACGAAGCGGCTTCCAACCCAAATCCTTGCGGATTTTTGCGGTGCTCCCGAAAATAATTTTTTCGTCAGAGGGTCGCATCAAGCGTGGAACCGGGCGAATCTCTGCCTTGACGCCAGAAAGGCGGATTGCCCGCTGTAAGATCTCACTCATCTTGTGCGTACGGGTTGCGCAAACATTGTAGGACTCGCCATGCTTTCCTTTCATTGCAGCGAGATAAAATGCTCTCACGGTATCGTTTACATCGAGAAATGCCCGGCGCGGCTTCAAGTTTCCTACTTCGATGACCGGCCTTTGTAAGCCTTTCTTAATGGCGACCAATTGCCGTACGAAATCAGATGGAGCGTCATTCGTCTTGCCTGGTCCGGTGGTATTGAAGAGCCGAACGTTAACCGCTGGAATTTTGTAATCGAGAAAGTACTCGCGCGCCAGCAGGTCAAGGCAAACCTTGCTGATTCCATAGGGATGAAGGGGCCTCAGAGGACGATCCTCTTTGACAGGAATGGCCGACGCAGGCACCCGCCCATATTCCGCGCTCGAACAGGCCGAAACTACAACGGGTGCTCGCTTCAACCGACGAACCCCTTCAAACAAGTAAAGGGAGCCCATGATGTTAGATTCAAAAGTCGCGACTGGGTTCGCCCAAGAAACTGTCGGCAGGCTCTGTGCTCCCAAGTGGAAGACGTGACTTGGCTGGTAGGTATTCACCAGTTGGGTTATGCGTTGTCCATTCCGCAAATCGCACTGGACAAAATCTAGTCTAGGCAGCTTCGGAAATGATGTGTGGTTGTCGGGTAAATACGTCCCAACCACGTTCCAGCCTTTGGCCTGCAAATATCTTGCAAGATGCGATCCGATAAATCCCTCCGCACCGGTTACCAGAGCAGTGTTTTTCATCGAGGAGAATTTTCTTTGGTAAAACGCGCCACGGCGATATTTGTCAATTGAGGATGCCGCTCACTCGATCGAGCAATGTGTGCCGCTCGCGGTCCCACGTATGCTCGCGATATACGTTTTGACCACGACGAGCGATCTCCGACACTTCGCGAGGGTGAAAATATGTGAATTCGATCTGCTTCGCCAGTTCAGCGGCATCTCCTGGCTCAAAGAATAGCAACGACTCCTTGTCGAAGTAATCTGTTATGCCCAAAGTCGAAGGGGCAATCACCGGTTTCCCCAGCGCCAGGTATTCGAACATTCGCGTCGGCGTGTTGATATCCGTGAAGGCATTCCTGTGATTTGGAATCACGCCCACATCACACTTGCTGATTTCGGTGACCAGTGCCTCTAAGTTTCTTGGCCCTTGGTACTTGACGCAATCCTCAAGTCCTTTTTCTCGAGCCACGTCCTTCATTCGCTCGAGGAATGCGGTGCTTGGTCCAAAAACATGAAGTTCTGCGTTCGGAACCGTCTGTCGAACGCGGCCAAGGGCCTCGATCGCCACGTCCAGCCCGTTACGCTCCACAAGCGATCCGTGATACATGATCACGAAAGGTGCTTCGCTATCTCGGCTGCTTGCCAAATTGGCGGCTGCCTCTCGAAACGGAAAAATCTTGCCGTCCGGAGCATTCATTACGACGGCGATCTTTTCCACCGAGCAGCTCCGCGACGAAAAAATCCGTCGACAAGCCAGATTCACCGTAACGACAAGATCTGCCCGCGCAATGCTCCACTTTTCGAGCCGCTTCATCAGCTGAACGCTCTTATTGTCTTCGGAAACGTGAAAAATCGTCTTCATGAGTTCGGGCATGGGATCATGCAGATCGAGAACGACTTTTGCCCCTAGCGCCTTCGGCACCAACGCGCTGGCCACAAGAATGTCCGGCATGTTGTGGACGTAGACCAGATCATAGCGTCGCCGCAAAGAGCGGAGCGCAAAAACCAAACCCGAGGTCAGGATAAAGATTCCGTACCGGAGCGCGTACTCCACTTTTCCGCGCCGCGGATGTTTCAGCGGTATGCGAAGGACATTGATTCCTTTTCGTTCCTCGCGTCTCGGAGCCTTCTCTTCTCCAAGACAGATCAAATCGATGGTCGCTCCGGCCCCTACCAGGGCATCGATGGCCCGGCGTGGCCTGGGATCGAATGGATAAGCGGAAAAAGTTACCATCGCCACGCGCTTTCCTGCTAACCGGGGATAGGCGAGATTTGTTACGGGCTGAGTTTGCGAGGCAGTATCAACCGTTCCGGTGGTCGGACTTTGAATCATTGTCCTTTATCTCAGAGCTGGATTCTGGGCCATAAAAATTGATCGTAAAGGCAACTATCCCTTGGTATGTGCGGGTGCCAAATTCCGATCTTGAGATTGCTTTTGCGAGTCACGCTCGAGTTTTGCCTGATTGGATGTTTCGATTGCTCTCAAAATAGGTGAATCGTCGAATCGCCGAAGGATTTTAATGTTTGGCATCACACAATGTCCGCCGATGACGCCCGGAAAGTACTTGGTGGTCGGGAAAAATGGAATCTCATCATAGATCGATACAATTTCATCATACGACTGCCCAGTCCGGTCGCAATATCTTTCGATCTCCTGAGCCCAAGCGATCATTAACCCGAAATAAGTGGTCTCGGTCAGCTTTGCCACCTCGGTCGCTTCGGGAGCGGCCAGAATTTTCGTTTTAAGGCCTGCGGTTTTGAAGTGTTCTGCAGCGTAAGCTGCATCCACAGGATCAATGGCGGCGACGAACTTCGTATAGCTGCGCATTTCCTGAAGCATCCGCACATGTTTTCCGCGCACAGGACTATTCGCAACTGCCGCTCCGGTTCGTTCTGCGACCGCTCGCGTCGTACCGACGGCCACCGTGCTGTTGATGATCGTCAGACGAGGCTTGTACTCTTTGATATAACGCTCAGTTTCACCGATGAAATCCTTGATCTCAAATGGATAACAGACGTGCAGCACATCGACTTCTCCTACAGGTTCAGCCGGTGGCTTGATGTCGATTCCCACAGTCTTATAGGAGGCGGACAGCAATTCGAACAGAGGCCGGCCAACCTCTCCGAGTCCGGCGACAAGAATCTTTTTTTCTCCGTTCACTGTGTACCCTCCTTAAGCTGATACATCTCGTCACCTCCTCTCAGTGACCGTCAATCACAGGAGGCTGGATCGAACAGATTAGGTGCGCCTCTACAACGTCGCCAAAGCAGAGGACGCAGTGCAGATGAAAACCGCGGCTGTTGTCTTGAAGGAACCGTACTGGAGACTATCGCCGCCCCGCAACCGTAGTTAGACTGTCAGCACATTCGGCCGGCCGGTTGATTGGGCGCAGCGAACAACCGCCTCCGCAACGCGCATTACATTCGCCTCCGACAAGCCGGGGAACATGGGAAGGGATAGGATTCGCTCGGCCGCTTTTTCGCTCACCGGAAAATCACCAACCTTATATCCAAGGTTGCTGTATGCCTTCTGCAGATGCAATACAACGGGATAGTGAATGCCCGTATCAATGTTCTCTTGAGCTAGAGCCTTCTGCATAGCTTCTCTGTTGTCAACTTGTATGACATAGAGGTGATAGATGGCCTTTGACCACGATGGTTCGTACGGCGTCACCACATTCGCATCCGCTTTTGCGAGGAGCTCGTTGTACTTGCGGGCATGTTCGCGGCGGCTCTCATTCCACGCCGTAAGGTGTTGAAGCTTTACGCGAAGCAAGCCTGCTTGAAGTGAGTCGAGTCTTCCGTTGTAGCCTTCGATGTCGTGATAATACTTTTTCGACTGTCCGTGGTCGCGAATCATTTTGCACATGCGGGCGATCCCTTCGTCATTCGTTGTGATCGCACCTCCCTCGCCGCACGCACCGAGGTTCTTGCCGGGATAAAAGCTGAACGCTGCCGCTTGGCCCATCGAGCCGCATTTCCGCCAGCGATTCTCAGCTTTTGAAAAGTACTCCGTGCCGTGCGCTTGGCATGCATCTTCCACGACGACCAGGTTATAGCGCTCCGCAATTTCAATGATCGGATCCATGTCCGCAGACTGCCCGTACAAGTGAACCGGGACGATGGCGGTGACAGGCCGTCCTAACTTGCGATTTACGAAACGTCCGGTCTTCGAATCTAGTTCACATTGCGTCTGCATGTAATGGCGAAGCTTTTCCGGGTCCATTGTGTATGTCCGCGGATGAACGTCTACAAAGTCGGGGCGAGCGCCCGCCTGTGAGATTGCCTCTGTCGTAGCGATAAAGGTGTTTGGAACTGTCAAAACTACGTCGCCAGACCCGACGCCCGCGGCGCTCAGTGCGAACCGCAACGCGTCCGTTCCGCTGTTCACTCCGACACAAAACTTGGCATCGCAGTATTTTGCGAAGTCACTCTCGAAGCCTTCGACCATCGGCCCACCGATAAAGCCGGCTGTTGCGAGAGTGGCCTTAAACACGTTAACCAACTCGTCTTGCAGCTCGCGGTGTGGTGTGATGAGGTCGACAAACGGGATTTTTGCATTCTGATTCATGAGTTCACCTTTGCATTCGGAGTAATGGAACGTAATACCTTGGCTGGATTTCCCACCACTATGGTGTTTGGCGGTACGTCACGGGTCACAACACTGCCGGCACCAACTATCGCGTTTTCGCCTACGGTAAGGTTAGAAAGAATTGTAGCCCCCGATCCAATTGAGGCGCCCTTCTTTATGAACGTAAGTTCGACTTTCCAGTCCGCCTCGGTCTGCAGCTTTCCGTCGCCTGCCGTTGCTCTGGGGAAGGTGTCGTTGACGAAAGTCACGCCGTGACCAATGAAAACGTCGTCTTCGATCGTGACGCCTTCACATACGAATGTATGGCTGGAGATCTTGCAATTTCTCCCGACCCTCGCGTTTTTCTGTATTTCAACAAACGCTCCGATTTTTGTGTTGTCTCCAATTTCGCACCCGTACAGATTGATAAATTTGGAGAGCTTGACTCCGCTCCCCAATTTCACGCTCGGCCCAATCGCACAGTATTCATTCACAACGGCACCAACCTTATCCTTTGGCTTTGGAGGTCCTGCATGTCAGTGAGGCTTCAGGCGGCTATCCAATCGATGAGATAGGCTACCGCCATTGATCTACGAAAACCGCTAGGGCAGTTCGCGGGCGCAGATGTAACCAACTATAATTCATTCGTTTAGCAAAAGTAACCGCGCTTCTGCCCAGGCGTGCTGAATCTTGCAATCAGCCTGCCAGATATCAACCCTGAGCCCTTCTCTCATGAAGGCAAGTGGTATGCAACCCTATGATAATGAAGGACTAATTCGGCGAGTGCGACTCAATTGAGACCCTCAGGGCTGATTTTTTAAGAAGTGGAAAATGTTTACCGCGAAATGCCAATCCGGCTCTATCTTGCGCTTGCAGTCGCAGCCCTGGCGGCGATTGCCTTTTCCTCAAAACCCGTGAGCGCGTAAAGCAACCACCCGAAGTGATCCGGCCTGGCTTCAAACCGAACCCTTAGATTCTCATCGCGCGACTTGTGAGAGTTCTGCATGAAGTCCAGCGCCTGGTCGCAAAAGTTGGTAATACGGCTCTTCGGTTCGATGGAATCCCAGATAATTCCGTGTTGCCAGTCCCGCAAATCAATTCCGAGTTCATTCGCTCCTGCAACCCAGGAAAGTCCGCTGCAGATAGCGTCGTCAAAGTCTTGTCCTGTTGCTTTCGATAGCGCCAGAAGAGCCATGGGAGCCATCCCATTCTGGTTGATGGAACGCACCGGATAACGATTCACCACCTCAGACGATCTTTTGTCATAAAGAAACCACCATTGTCCCCGGTCACCTTGCAGAGCACGAATTGCGTTTGCGCAATTCAGCGCGTCGGCAAGCGGTTCCTCGATCCCAAATGCGCGAGCGAATGTGGTGAGTGCGTAGATCGCATACATCTGATCCGCAATCGTTCCAAAACGGTTCGAAAACGGTTGTTGGAGTAAGCCAGGCAGTCCTGCGTGGGCGAAGATTCCACCCTGTCCCTGGTTCTCCTTCAGAAGCCGGTAGGCGTCCACGGCCGCATCGGTCAAATCTGGTAACAAATCCGGGCAAGACAGTTTCGCGTGTGAGATGCCCGCCAAAAAACAGCACAGTGCAGCTGTGCGAGCCTCTCGTCCATCCGGGAACGACTCGATTGCACTTGCAAGATCGAAATCATCTGCGAGCGAAACCAGTCTCGCCGGGTTGCATTCGGCCGCAAACTGAACCAGGACGCCCAGATCTCCTATCCCTTTGATCCAGCGCTTGTCTTGAAAGATTGCGTTTTCAATAGACGCCAGATCGAAAGGTTGCCACTGGCCGGAGTTCCCGAGACGCTGTAAACCAAGCAGGGCTATGGTTGTGCGTCTCGGTGAAGTCGGCTCTCGTCGAAATCCTCTCTCTCGTAGAGTGATGCGCTCTGAGAACAGCATTTCTGTTCCGTCAAATAGCGCAAGAAGCGCCTTGGCTGCCATGCTCCTCAATGCCGAAACTGCGAGCTTCGGCTCGAGAATGACGGAACAAACGCTATTGTTCGCTTGAACAGACAAGGCGAAATTTGATTGCAGGGTCAATCCAATATAACGAAAAAGCGTTTGAATTCGCTTCAATTCGGTTTAAAGGTGCCCGAAAGAAAGGGATGTAGGGGGGAGTTCTGAATCAATGCTAACGAGTTGCTTCAGACCGTCAGTTGCGGAGCATCTCAAGATGCTGAAACGAAATACGGTAAACCTAGATCTCAGATTACTGAAACGCGTCACAGGCGAACGAATTCGCCCCTCTTCCGGATAGATACTTCCGCAGCTTCGAGCATTTTTACTACTCGCAAACCAGCGTGGCCATCATTGAAGGGAGTTTCGTTGTTCACAATACACTTCGCGAAGTAATCTAGCTCCACATGAAGCGCTTCCAACTGTTCCAACTGCGGCGCCCACATATCGCCAGTTCGATAGCTCACAAGAAGATTACGGATACCTTCACCTGACGTGATTTGAACACCCTTGTCGTACACGCGCACTTTTTCATCCGCAACAAGATCATTCCAAACGAGCATTTTCTTCTGCCCGCCAATCAATGTTGTGCGTATCTTTACTGGTGACAGCCAATTTACATTAATGTGTGCGATTACGTTGCGCGGGAAGTAGACGGTCATATAGGCGACGTCTTCCACACCATTAAGGTGCCTTTCGCCAGTTGCTACCACTGCTTCGGGATCTCCCTTAATCACATAGTCCATGATCGCCAGATCGTGAGGGGCAAGGTCCCATATCACGCTGACGTCATGCTGAAATAGACCAAGGTTCACGCGTAGCGAGTCGTAGTAGTACAGATCGCCCAGGGCGCCACTTTCCGTTAGTTCGCGGATCTTACGTACAGCGCCCGTGAACAAGAACGTGTGATCCACCATGATTTTCAAGTTCTTCTGAGCAGCAAGGTCGATGAGCTCTTCAGCTTGTGCGGAATTCGACGCAAACGGCTTTTCAATAAACACATGCTTTCCGTGTTCAAGAGCTTTCTTTGCAAGTTCGAAGTGTGTCCACACGGGAGTGATGATTGCGACCGCGTCAATATCCGGTGAACGTAACACTTCGTTCGCGTCCGAAACAATTTTGACGCCAGGATGAGCTTTACGCGCTCGTGCCTGCGCCGATGGGTTGCTGTCGCAGATCAGTTCGGCACGCGTGGTATCCAGGCCTTGTAAGTTTCTGACGATATTGGGTCCCCAATATCCGTAACCGATTACGCCGATTTTTATCATGGCTCCCTAGTGAAGTACGACAACAGCGAATATTGCGGCAGAGTCTAGGAATCCTGAAGGCCGATTCCGAGATGAAAGAAATACTTAGAAACTAGTGAGCTCCATTACCCGCGACAACGGCGAGCGGAGTGGCCAGCAGGATCTTGAGGTCCAACCAAAGCGACCAGGTTTGTGAATACCGCAGGTCGAGTCTGACCATATCGTCAAAGCAAGTGCGGCTCCGGCCGTTCACCTGCCACAGACCTGTCACCCCCGGCTTCAGTTCGAATACGCGGCGCCGATGCCAATAATCGTACATTTCGAATTCGTACGGAACCGGAGGACGCGGACCCACAAGCGACATTTCTCCGCGCAAGACGTTCAAGAACTGGGGGAACTCATCGAGGCTTGTTTTCCGTAAAAATCGACCGACGAGCGTAACCCTTGGATCGTTGGTCAGCTTGTAGACCACGGGCTCGCTACCGTTCGAGTCAGCGAGGTTGGTCTGTCCAGCGATGAAATTTTGCACATATTCGCGATGGATCTTGGGGTCGTTATTCGAATACATCGTACGAAACTTCAAGCATTTAAACTTCGTTCCGAACTGTCCCAACCGTTCCTGCTCGAAGATCACTGGGCCCTTCGACGTAAGTTTGATGGCAATAGCGATGGCGGCCAAAATCGGTGAAAGTATCAGCAACAAAAGAAAGCTGCCCAAAACGTCGATTCCGCGTTTCACCACAATCGGTACCCGCTTCTTCGATGCCTTCTGAGAGAGATCCGGATACAGCTTAAGGTCAGCCGGACGCTCGGTTCCGTTCTGATTCCAGCTCTCCGGAAAGATGTGAGTCGTGATGACAATTCTCGCGGCAGCCTTGGCACCCACGGAATTCGCCAGCACCGTCTCGATCTTTGATCGGAGTAGCTCTGCCACCGGCACGTCCTCATCCACGTTGAGTTCTGCGAAGATGACGGCAAGGATTCGGCCGTCCTCGTACCAACCAATCAGGTCGGTCTCCCGAGTGGCTCCCGCGATGGCTGATTTCACTCGCTCGCAGAAAGCCGCGCTCACGCTTTTTGCATGTAAGGCGTGCATTTCAAGCAGCATCAACACGAAAGGCTTCCGCGACCGCTCCGCCCGGCGTCGTTCGTGCGTAAGGAGGGCATGAAATGTTGCTTCGGTTAGAACATCCTCGCGGGCTGGCGGTACGTGGCCGATTCGGGCAAGCACCTTGCGTCCAGTCGCCGATTGCGCCTGCTCCCTCAACGTAGAGACCTTTAGATTGCTATTCGCCATTTAAGCCACAACTCCCTGGAACAACGCATTCGTCGGAACTGGATTCAGATCTGTAACTCGTGCCGGCGACACAGGTCGCACGCAATCTCTATCAATCTCCAGCGCGACCGATCGGCGGAGCAGTGAAACGGAAACAACGATTCGATTGTTTCCTTTGAACTGGATCAATATTCCTTCCAACCCGTTCAGAGATTCACTCTCGATTCGAATCTTCTGGCCAACTTCTAGGTATGGCCATGGCTCAGCCTGAAAACCAGACGTAACAATCATCTGGATTGCGGCGATCTCGCCATCATTCACCGGAAAAGGTACCCGCCCGCGACCCACCACCGAGATCACTCCTGGCGTAATGAGTATTGGAAGGCGTTTGAGAGAATCGAACTGGCAAAACACATATCCGGGAAAAAGCGGAGCGCTTGCCTGCTTTACTTTTCCGTTCCAGCGCTTTCTCACCTGATAGGTGGGAAGAAGCGTCTGATAGCCTTTGCCTGAAAGGAGCACGGCTGTAGAACTCTCCCAGCGAGTTCTCACCTGGAGGGCAAACCATCTCAGATTGTCTGCTCCCGAATTCGTCATCAGATTCAGAGGCTCCTTAAAGTTCGGTTACGACAATTTGTGTCGCACGTCGCGTAGGCTACCGCCATTAACGTGCGTCGCCACACTTAGTTTTATCGCAAGTAGCCTGCCAACTGACCGGCGGAGTTTCAAGTCGCAGGCGTTCGGAGGCCCTAACCAATATACTGATTCTAGGAGGCTTATCCAAGACTCCGTGGCGATCAGCAAGAGGACAGCATTAGTACGTACGGGGCTAGGGTAAAAGTAGTGAAAACTCTTGCCATCATTTGCCAACCCGTTTCCTCAGCCGCCGATTTTTTGCCTTGGTGAACAGCGTCTATCTGTAATGTATCTAGGGTGTTACAGAGCGCTGAAGCCACAATAAGCGAACCGGTAATGCAGCCCGGCTCTGGACAAAGGGAAGCCTCAGCGGAAGCGAAGGCAGTCCAAAACTCCGTCTGAAAATCTCAAAGTGAGAACCCCAGGGTCGAGAATCTCACTCGACTAAAGACGGAACGGAAGGTTCGTTTAGCGAAGACCCGGCCTAATTGCTCGGTTCCTTCGATTCTCCGTAGCCATAGCCGTAGTAATAATAGTCCGAGTGATATTTGTGCGAGTCCTGCATAGCGTTCAGAACGACGCCAACGACATTCCGCCCTCGCAACTCCTGGCAAGCTCGCTGGGCCGTTGCGGCCGGGGTCACGCCAGCGCGTGCGACCAGAAGCACGCCGTCGCAAAGGTCCGCCAATATACTCGCATCCGCCACCAGTAGGCAGGGCGGCGAATCGAGAATAATCCAGTCAAAAATAGGAGCCAGACGATCAAGCAACATCTTCATCCGGCCATTCGCAATAAGCTCACTGGGGTTCGTTACTTCGTCGCCGCCCGGAATAAAACAAAGATTCCCTTCATGGCCCTGCTGGATGATAGAGACTATGTCCGCTGTGCCGCGCAGGTAGTCCGTGAGCCCAGGACTTGAAGGCGCACCCAGTGGAACGTGCAATCGGGACCGCCGTAGATCAGCGTCTATGATAAGCGCACGCCGGTCGGGCTGCCGGATTATGGCCTGCGCCAGATTATTTGTTACGAATGTTTTGCCCTCTGTAGGGATTGAGCTCGTCACAAGAAGCGTGCGAAGCGGCTGATTACTTCGCATTTGATAGAGCCGCGAACGCAGTGTTCGGAATTGTTCTGATCCCTGGGCGCTCGTATCAGCATTCACAAACACGTTTACATGCGGATCCAGATGCCATACGGGATGCGCACAACGCGCGCGCAGATCATCAAAGCGTAGATATTGACCTGATCCGGTTGTAGGTAACACTGTTCGGCTCAGGATGTCCCCGCTCTGTAGAGGTGCTTCGGCGTTTCGAACTGGCTCTGCTGTTGCCGTCGCCGTTGCTGTTGCGGATTCCGCCTGCAGCGGTGCCATTTCCGTCTCGGCGGTCACAATTGCCGCACGTTCTTGTTCAGCTTTTTTCAGAGCTTCATGGATGCGGCTCATGGTTTCCTCTCGCGGGTCGAAGACAGAACAACATTCGACTGGCGCAAACGTCCCAGTAATTCGTCAAGGTTTTGGAGCAACGCTTGAGTATCGCTCGCCTGAGCACCAGTCGGCGCAAGTCTGGCGCGCGCGGTTGGCTCAATTTCATCAAGTTGAAATTCGCGAGCGACCTCTTCCACCAGGTGGGCTGGCACAGGGCGAAGGTGATCGACGTACGCGTTTATCAGCGAATGCTCGCACAGCAAATTCACCACGCGCGGAATCCCCTGCGAATACATGTGAACGGCCTGAATCGCTTCCTTCGAGAAAATCGGTTCACCGTTCGCCCCCGCGATCCGCAACCGCTCGGCGATATACCCGAAGGTTTCTTCGAGCGTCAGTGCTGTCGTGCGGCAGCGCAGAGTAATGCGCTGCCGTAGTTGACGCAGTTCCGTCAACTTGAGCTTTTCTTCAAGTTCAGGTTGGCCCGTCAGAACGATTTGCAGCAATTTCTCTGTCGACGTCTCGAGATTCGTCAGAAGCCGGACTTCCTCGAGCACCTCGGCAGATAGATTCTGAGCCTCGTCTATGATCAGGACGGCCGTCTCGCCGGATCGGTAGCGCTCCAGCAGCCATTGGTTCAATCGCAATAGAATCTGACTCTTTTCGCGCGACTCACAGGGGATTTCAAACTCGGCGACGATAAAATCGAAAAGCTGGTTCACACTTAATTGCGAGTTGAAAATGAACGCAGTCGCAACCCGTTGCCCGTGCAGCCAATCAAGCAGCCGGTTCAGAAGCGTGGTTTTTCCCGTGCCCACTTCTCCAGTAAGCAAAATGAAGCCTTTGCGGTTTTGTATCCCGTACGTCAGGCCCGCAAGGGCCTCCTGAATCTGCCTCGTCAGGAAGAGATAACGAGGATCAGGATTGACGTTGAAGGGACTCTCGCGTAGTCCAAAGAATTTCTGGTACATAAACTCCTTAGGCTCTCTCGCTCTGGCCGGGTCCTGCTCCGACTCCAGCCAAGACTGGCTCTTCCTTTTTCGTTACGTTTTCCGCGGGCGTAGCTTCGAGTTCCGGAATCATTGCCAGCACAGGAAGCCGTAGCGCGAACTCAACATCGCGCTCGGTTTTCAGCGACGAGTCTTTCATTTCGAGCAGGAACGAGATCACAAGCCCTAGTGCAAGACCACCTCCTAAACCTCCTGCCGCAAAGAGGGGCCGATTCGGAAACGACGGTTTGTCGGGAAGGTTTGCGGGATCGAGCACTCGAAATTGCTCTCCCTGTTGTTTCCTTTGAAGCTCTGCATACATTTCAGCCTCGTCCCTCTTCTTCTGCAAGTCGTTGTAGGAATCCAATGCCGTCTGATAGCCTCGCGTGAGTTCCTTGAACTGCTGCTCTACGGCTGGGCTCGATTGGACGCGATCCTCCACAGCTTTGATTTGTTGTTGGATTTGCGATTGCTCTCGGTTTCGTTGCGCAATCTCTTGGTCAAGATTGTGGATTTGGGCACGCAACTGCGCTATCTGTGTCGGTTCCAAGGAATTCTTTGTGGTCTTATTCGCCTCGGAACTCGACTTCTGCGCGTCCGCCTGGGCGGCGATCTGTTTCTTCAGAGAGGCAATGTCGTTTTTCGCCTTAATAACATCAGGATAATCATCAGTGTATCGGGACTGCAGCGTTGCGAGTTGTGTCTGGAGAATAACGAGTTGTTGCTCGAGTGTCTCGGGGCTTCGGCCTGTTTGCGTCGCCTGCCAAGCAGAAATCTGCTGAATGAGCATTGATTCATGAAATGATTTCTCTTGCTGGGCTCGTCCGAGGGCTTGCGTAACTGCCTCGAGTTGCGATCTTAAGTTAGTTAATAAGCCAAAATTCATCTGCTCATTGTCGGGAAGCGAACCAAGGTAACGGCCCTTGAATACAGCCAGCTTTGCGTCTTGCTCGTCGAGATTGGCCTTTGCCTCCGCCAATTGGCTAACCAGAAATTGTGTCGTGTTCGCCGAATGCTCCTGCCGTTGCCGCAGATTTTCCTCGATAAACATCGAAGTCACGGCCGTGCACACCTGCTGCGCTGTGCGCGCATTCCCCATCGTCACATTTACATAAAAGCCGGGCAGCTGGCGGCTCTGCGTTTCAGCCATTGGCAGAATCGGAGTTACTTCGATTGCTTTCTGTAGGCGCCCAACCAGGTCTTCCATCGGAATCTTGTTCACATCGCTCGAATAAAGGCCAAATTGATTGATGATCGGCTCAAGCCGGGATCGACTCAGAATCTGCTGCTGCATGCTTGAAAGACGCTGGGTGAGATCCTCGGTGTCCAGGGATTGGACAATTTTCTCGGGTACCGAAGGTCGCTCCACCAACACGAGTGTTTGCGACTTGTAGCGGTCGGGAAGAAAACGCGAAACTGCATACGCAAGGGGTCCCCCTACCATCGCAAGGATCACAATTAACACCCACCTGCGGCGCAGCATCGCCATGTAATCGGCAAGCGTGAGTTCTCTTTCGCTCATGCAATCCTCTTTTCGCCCGTTTCGAATCTCATCTCAATCTCTAGAATGGGACGGGCTGCTTGTGCCACCCAAAACCGAAGGTAATTTGATTGCGCGTCAGGCTTCCACTACATCCCGGCCCGGTACAAACCGAAGCACCCGTGTTCTGGTATTGTAATTGATAATTAAGGAACACGTTCATCGTTCGTCCCAAGGGATGGCTTAAATTGACACCGGTAAACCAATAATCAAAAGTTTGATTGGCGGTTGTTGTCCCGGCCAGCTGGATTCCACGATTTCGCGAATACCCGACGTTCCAACTTGCGCCCAACGTCCTTGCCACCTGCCGGGCGACCGTGCCTGTAAAGCTATCGGTTATCGATCCCGCTAAGACTCCCGACCCGCCAGTGACGCCGTGATTGTAAGCGGCGGAAGTTGAGACCCGCTTCAGTTGATATTGCACTGCAGCATTAATCGAGGCATATACCTGCGTCATGTAACCGGTGCTGCTGGCCGCTTCTCCCCCAGACGTTCCGGGGGGCAGCGTAAGTGGCATTCGAATCAGTGCGATGTCAGGACCGCCAGAAGCTTGGAGCGCGAGCTTGCCGGTGATCCGCCGGCCGTACGCCACGGAGATGATATTGTTCTTTATGGATTGGGTGATGTTGCTGTAGTTGATGTCGCTGTATTGATAGGAAAGCCCAATCGTGTTTTGACGAGAGAGTTGGTAGTTGTATCCGGCCGAAAATATCACGTCGCCATAGTTGAGTTGTGGGTTACCGATACTATCCAGCAGTTGGTATCCGCCTACAAATGTCAGCGACGTCCGCGGTGTGAGAAGAACATCCACCTCACCACCCGAAAAATTCGTAAGCCGTTGCCCTCGTGCAGTCAGAACCGTCTGCCCCGGCACGAAGCCGCTCCCGAAACCTAGCGTTCCGCCGCCGGGCAAGGTCGGACCGTCTGGAATCCCGGCGCCACCAAACGATGTCTGAGGCGCATACATAAGCTGGTCGAAGAACGAAAGCACAAAGCGCCGATAGGAAAGCCGTTCGGAGAAGTTCAGTCCCTGCAAGATTCCGTCGCTCACGTTCCCGTCGTTAGAAAATGAACCTCCGCCGACGTAGCTGAGGGTCAGCGCCGAATTTCCAGAAACTCGGTGCAGATCCAGTCCGCCTGAAATCGAAGTGAAAGTTGACCATCCTGTCTGTCCGTTCGCGGATAGGGGATTCGAGTCGACCGTTGAACTTAGCTCCACGTGCGGCTGCCAGTAGCTGTGATTCCCGGCGGGCATGCCAAGCGAGAGGTCTTGGATACCCGTCAGCGCTGTTGTGTCCGGAAGCATTTGCTGAGAATTAGCATTGGTCTCGTCCTGTCCGCCATTCGCCGCCGATGCAAGCGGTGAATGGTACGCCGGAATTGGCTGGGAAGGCTGTGTAGGCTGGGCGGATTGATCCGGTTCTTGTTGCTGGGCGCGCGCCATCGGCAAGCTGAGAGCTGTCGCTCCGATTGTCAAACAGATGTTCATCACAACGCGTCTCATTTTCATCGGAAGTTTTAGGGGACAACGATCGTATCGCCGGCTTTTACGAAAATATTTTGATCGGCCGCTTTCCCAGCGAGTACGTCTTTGTAGTTGAAAGGATGTTTTATCTGTTTTCCATCTTCCACTCGCAGAAGGTAAATCTTTTTGAGATTTGCATATATTGTAAATCCCCCCGCACTCGATAAGGCCTGCAGGACCGTCATGTTGGGCAAAAGCGGGTACGCCCCTGCTCGATTCACCTCGCCAAGGATGAATACCCGCTGGCTGTTAATCGTCGTAACGATCACTGTCACCTGAGGGTCGGTCACAAACTTCTTTAGTCCCGCGGTGATATCAGCGGCTAACTGAAGAGGTGTTTTTCCCGCGGCTTGCACATCGTTCAGCAGCGGCATTGAAATCCTTCCGTCGGGCCGCACTGGCACCGGACGCGTCAATTCCGGTTCTTTCCACACGCTGATGTCCAGTACATCTTGCGGGCCAATCACGTAGTTGGGATCATCCGTCGCCGGTTTTTTTGGCGCAGCTTCCGTCGCCGCTGCGTTGGCTTCCGAAGATTTCTTCTTATTGTCGTCTTGTTGCTGTGCTTGTACGGGAATTGCCGCGGCCAAGAGCCCGGCCACTACCCACAGTTTCGTTCGTCGCATCATCACTCTCACCGCCTTACTAATTCGATTCCTCTTTCATGCCGATCTGCTTTAGCTTGTACAGCAGGGACTTGTAGCTGATCTGCAGCTCCCGTGCGGCACGCTTCCGGTTCCACCGCGTGCGACCGAGAGCCTTTAAGATCAATTCGCGTTCTGCTTCCCGCGAGGCTGCTTTCGAGGCCACCTTCAACGAGCGCGTCTGCGCATCTGCTATGGTTGAAACGGCAGCCACAGTTGATGTGCGCAGCAAATCTGCAAGCGCGAGATCCTCGTCATTGAGCGCCACGATTTTCTTCACCACATTTTCTAACTCGCGAATATTGCCGGGCCAGGAATAATCCATAAACGTCTCAAGCGCCCTGGTGCTCAGTCGCGAATGGATCCGGCCGAGTTGATTGCAATGTTTCACGAGAAAATAGTCGCTCAGCATTGGAATGTCTTCTTTGCGCTCCCGTAGAGCCGGAAGCCGAAGACAAACGCCATTGATCCTGTAATAGAGCTCTTGCCGAAAACGTCCCGCTTTCATTTCCTCATCGAGATTCCGGCTCGTCGTGGAAATCAGTCGCGCCATCAGGATTCCTTGTCGCGGTGCCGTTTCTCCGTCAGGCAACGCGCACAAGAGATTCTTTTGGCACGAGGCATCCAGTTCACTGATCTCATCCAGAAATGCGGTTCCCGCATCGAGCCGAAATTCAGTCTCGTGCCTCGCGTCCACACCCAGTTCGCTTGTGAACGACTCCGCTCTCGTTCCGGAGCACGAGATTTTCATGAACGGTCCCGACCGGCCTGACAGCTGGTGAATTCTGTGCGCGAACATCTGCTTGCCCGTGCCGCTTTCCCCTACCAGTAGAACGGGAATGTTCGTGGGCGCGATTTCCGTGACCACAGCTTCAAAAGTCAGCATTGCCGGACTGGTCCCTCTAAGGAAACCGCCAATCCCGGCCTCGTGCTGCCTCATCGCTTCGGCTATCGGTGTCTCGATCACGTTTTCCACGTCTGATCCCATACCTCGCCCAAACGCACTTTAATACCCGGAAACTGAGTGCAATGCGGCTGCCAAGCGAGTTCTAGTTGGAACTAAGCCCATATCCTTTTCTAAATCAGTCGATTACGGAGGCCATTCCTATAGAGCTCCTTCCCGCCGACCGGGTAGCAATTCCAGAGGGCCTTCCGTCAAAAGAGAAATCACTTACCATAAATCCCATAAACATTGTGAACAAACGACTTATAAGATAAGGCGGTTGCCCCCTGTGCAACAGCCTCGCTGGAAGTAATGGCATTTGAGGGTATTCAAGGGAATAATTGTGGAAGGTTGCTTCCACTCCCCCAAAATCATCTAACTCGTAGTTCTCAGTCGGTTGTTAGATAAGCTGCACCAGAATCAACTTAAGCCTATCTTTTTCAATAGTATCCATAGAAACTATCCTTTGCCAGCGTCCGATACCAGACGGACGCTAGATTGCTTGCATTCTGGAAGAAGATTGCGGGCGAGGCTCTGTCAAATCAGGGGGAATCCTTAGTAATGCGAAGCAATAATACTCCGTCTTTCCTGCTCTCCCTGCTCATCGTCGTATTCGTTGTCGCTTCGTGTTCGTTTAATCCCGAGGTCAAGAAGAAGAAATTTCTCGACAAAGGCATCGCCTACTTCGACAAAGGCCAATATCGCGAGGCCAACATCGAGTTTGAAAATGCCATTCAGGTCGACCCAAAATTCGCGGAAGCACACTACCGCCTGGCGCAATCCTTCCTGAAGCAGGGCGACTGGTCACACGCCTATCAGGAATTGGGTCGCACCGTCGAATTTGATCCCACGAATTGGAAGGCGCAGCTCGACCTGGGAAATATCCTTTTGGCCGGGCGTCAATATCAGCAGGCCCACGATCGCGCCCAAACTATTCTGCAGGGCGACCCGAATAATCCGCAGGCGCAATTGTTGTTGGCGAATTCGGATGCCGCTCTCGGTAACGATTCGAAAGCTCTTGATGAAGCTCACGCGGCGCTGAAAATGGACCCTGGCCGCGCCCAGTCGTATCTCAACGTAGCTGTCATTCAGGAAAAGAACAAAGACCTCGTCGCCGCTGAAGAAAGTTTTAAGAAAGCAGTCTCGCTGGATCCGAAATCCACCTCAGCCCTCATGGCCCTCGGTGCATTTTACGAGCGTCAAAAGCGTTGGGTTGACGCCGGCAAGCAGTTTCAGGCTGCGATTACCTTGGACCCGCTGAATCCCGCCCCTCGTGCAACTCTTGCGGGGCTGTATCTGAATGAAGGCCAGCGCGACATGGCCGAGCAAGTCTTGCGCGAAGCTAAGACCACTCTGAAGGATGAACCCAAGGGCTATCGGATGCTGGGGGAATTCTATATCGCCACAAACCAACCCGAGAAAGCTCTAACCGAGTTTGCATCGCTCTATTCCGAACATCCCAAGGACATAACTGTCGCAAAAATGTACACGCAGCTTCTCGTTGCCGGAAATCGCGTCGATGAAGCCGTTAAAATCAACGACGCGACGCTCAAGCTCGCACCCTCGGACCCGGATACTCAAGTTCTTCACGGTGAGTTGCTCACTCGTCAGGGAAAATCCGAGGATGCGATTCACGTTCTCGAAAAAGCTGTCAAAGATGCTCCCAATGATGCAGGCGCGCATTTTCAACTCGGCGTCGCATACGCCGCTAACTCGAATCTTGGCCAGGCAGAAACCGAATGGAAACAGGCCCTCCACCTGCGTCCGAACCTGGTGGAAGCAATGCGCGCTCTAGCTGCACTCGCTATGCGTCGTGGTGACGCTGCCACGCTGTCGCAAATGTCCCAGCAGATGATTCAAGTGGAGCCTCGCTCGCCCGAAGGCTATATCTACCACGCGCAAGCGCTGATGCGTCAGAACGACGACGCCGGCGCAGAAGCGGATCTGAAGAAAGCGATTGAAATTGCCCCCGCGAATCCGGCCGCTTATGCGCGTATGGGCGACGTCCGTATGTATCAGAAGCGCTATGACGAGGCTGAAAAATTCTACTCCGATGCCCTGCAACGCAATCCATCCGCCGTCGATGCGCTCACTGGTCTGGTCAATATCGACATGGTTCGCAAGCAACCAGCCAAAGCGCTTCGCCGCGTCCAGGATCAGATCGCCAAAGTTCCCAATAGTAGCCAGCTCTATTCGCTTCTTGGCCAGCTCGAACTCAAGAATCAGCAAAACGACAAAGCGGAAGAAGCTTTTTCCAAGGCTGTCGATCTCGATAAAAACAATGTGCCGGCGTTCCTCATGCTCGCGCGCGCGCAGGTTGCCAAGGGCTCTGTAGACCAGGCCATCGCTGGATACCAGCGCGCCATGCAGTCGAACCCTCGCGATGTCCGCATCTATATTTCTCTGGCGAGTCTTCTCGAAACCCGCGGCGATTGGCAACAGGCCGAAGATCTCTACAAAAAAGCGCTCGCCATCCAGCCCGATTATCCCGTCGCCGCCAACAATCTTTCCTACCTGATGCTCGAGCACGGTGGCGACGTAAGCGTTGCCCTCACCCTCGCCCAAACCGCCCGCAAAGGTTTGCCCGATCTCCCCAGCACTGCCGACACCCTCGGCTGGGCGTACTATAACCAAGGCGCTTACACCTCTGCCATCGACACCCTGAAAGAAGCTGTGAAGCAAACCCCCGACAGCGCCACCTTCCACTATCACTTGGGCATGGCCTACGAAAAGGCCAATAACCACGCCCTCGCCAAGAAAGAACTCGAACAAGCCTTGCAAATCAGCCCCAATTATTCCGAAGCAGACAAAATCCGAAAGATCCTTGCGGAGTAGCTTCTGACCATTAACGATTTGTCTTGCGGCCGCAGAATTGCTACAACTTTTGTTATGGAATTTGCATCTTTGCCCAAGCCCCGGGGTAGGTTAGCTCATGAAGACTACAGGCAATTTCAGGTGTGAATCTGCGTCACCATTTTTAGAACACACAACGCACTGGCCTTTATCGCTCGTCATCGCCTTCATATTAGTTCTTCTCGCGAGTTGTGGTGGCGGCGGATCCGCCAGTCCGCCTCAAATTACTCAGCAGCCCGTGAGCCAGACGGTGAATGTAGGTCAAACGGCCACATTCACGGTTACCGCCACCGGTGCCATGCCGCTCACATTTCAATGGCAGAAGAATAGTGCAACCATCGCTGGTGCCACTTCGGCAACCTACACTACGCCCGCGGCTACCAGTGCGGACAACGGTTCGACGTTTAGCGTCACCGTCACGCATTCCACCCAAAGCGTCGCCAGCAGTCCTGCAACTCTTACCGTCAATGGTCCGCCAAGCATCACATCTCAGCCAGCCAACCAAACAGCGATCGTGGGCCAAACAGCTACGTTCTCAGTAACCGCAACCGGCACGGCCCCCTTGAGTTATCAATGGCAGAAGAACCAGGTGAACATCCCGGGAGCGACGTCATCGAGTTTCACGACGCCAGCGACAACACTCGCCGACAGTGGAACGAGCTTCCAAGTAATTGTCACCAATCCAGTTTCTAGCCTGACAAGTAATGCCGCGACGCTGACAGTGAACGCCGCTTCGCCGACGCTAAGCGTACTCACGCAGCACAATGACAATGCGCGAACCGGACTAAATTCGGCCGAGACAATTTTAAATACGACAAACGTGAACACCGGTCAGTTCGGCAAGCTTTTCGCGATGCCCACTGACGGCCAAGTCTACGCTCAGCCGCTCTACGTGCCGGGCGTGACGATCAATGGTGGCGTTCACAATGTAGTGATCATCGCTACGGAAAACGACAGCGTTTATGCCTACGATGCCGACTCAGGTGGCGCGCCTCTGTGGAAAGCCAGCATGGTGGACGCGGCGCACGGCGCCGGCGCTGGCGAGGCGGCGCTGCAAACTGCAACGACAACCATGTGCGACGATACGCAGCCGTTAGTCGGGATTACCAGCACACCGGTGATTGATCCCGCGTCGAAGACTATCTATGTCGAAGCGAAGTCCACCAATGGGACGAACTATTTTCACCGGCTGCATGCTCTGGATCTTCCGACCGGCAATGAAAAGAGTCCCGGGCCCGTTGTGATTGCTGGAACTGTGAGTGGACTCGGCGATGGGAGTGTGAATGGCCAGATCGCTTTTGATGACTTCCATCACCTGAACCGGCCGGGGCTGCTGTTGATGAATGGCACGATTTACCTTGCCTATGCGTCCCACTGCGACAATGGTCCTTATCATGGATGGCTTTTCGCCTACGATGCGGCGAGCTTCACACAGAAGAGCGTGTACGTGACTACGCCCAACGACGGGCTGGGCGGATTTTGGATGTCGGGAGCCGGTGTGGCTGCGGATGCGAGCGCGGACGCGAAGGTGAACGGAAATATCTTCATCGCGTCTGGAAACGGCATCTTCGATAACACGACAGCCACAGTGGAAACGAGCGACACGATAATGAAGCTCGGTACCACGAACCAGATTCTGACCCTGCTGGATTATTTTACGCCGCAGAATCAGGCCGACCTGGGGACGCCCCCCAAAGACGTCGATGTGGGCTCAGGCGGCGTGCTGCTGCTGCCCGACCAGCCAGGCCAATTTCCGCACATCCTGGTAGAAGCAGGAAAAGAAGGAAAAATCTACGTCATCAATCGGGATCAGATG
>Ga0209525_1000018_pt1 | contig 64513 bp, 44 predicted proteins | sample JacPin_JW_Ref_O1_FD_187958 | JGI IMG/M metagenome (GOLD analysis project Ga0209525, IMG submission 187958) | Forest soil microbial communities from Algoma, Ontario, Canada - Jack Pine, Ontario site 1_JW_Ref_O1 (SPAdes) (version 2) | ecosystem: Environmental > Terrestrial > Soil > Boreal... | reverse complement strand
ATCAATCGGGATCAGATGACAACGGGGAATTCCCACTATCTCCCTTGTAACGGATGCGGGAACGACCCGGAAATCATCGAGGAAGCAGGAGCGGTGGGCGGCATGTTCAACCTGCCGGCATATTGGAACAACACTCTCTACTTCTGGGGCACGAATGATGTGTTGAAGTCGATTCCTGTCACCAATGGACTGCCCGACTTCACGCATATCACCGGAAGCACTCCGCTGATCAATTTTCCTGGCGCAGGCGTTTCGGTTTCTTCGAATGGAACGACCGCAGGAAGCGCCATCGTCTGGGCCATTAATGGGACTCATTTTTTGGGGAGCTCGAATGGATTCGGACCGGCAGTGCTGTACGCCTACGATGCCACGAACATTCCCACGATGCTCTACAACAGCGGGCAGAACGCAGGCGATACCGCCGGAAACGCCGTGAAGTTCGCGGTTCCCACGGTCGCCAACGGTAAGGTCTACGTGGGCACTTCCACCGAAGTCGATGTCTATGGTTTGAACAGCACCAATCCCCTACCCAACATTTCGTCAATAACTCCTTCAAGTTCAACAGCCGGGGGGGCCAGTTTCCCGCTGACCGTCAACGGAACTGGATTTGTCGCCGGTGCCACGGTGAATTTCGGATCGAATCCTGCGATTACCCCGTCATCGGTCACCAGCACCCAGATTGTTGCGACGATTCCGGCTGCCGACATCGCCACAGCCGGAACGGTGAACGTGACGGCCACGAATCCAGCCGGTGGCGGCACGTCGAATGCTCAAACTTTCACCATCAATAATCCAGCACCGACGGAAACCTCTCTCTCCCCAACCAGTGCTACCGCCGGAGGGGCGGCCTTCACTCTCACCGTGAATGGAACTGGCTTTGTATCCACATCGGTCGTGAAATTCAATGGTGCGGCCAAGACCACCACATTCGTCAGTGCAACGCAGCTGACTGCGGCAATCACCGCCGCTGATATCGCCACTGCTGGTACGGCAAATGTGACCGTCACCAATCCAGCGCCAGGTGGAGGTACATCAGCAACCGTGTCCTTCACGATTAGCGCTGCTGCAGGCCCGACGCTGACTTTGATCGCCCCGACCTCCGCCACAGCAGGCGGGGGAGCCTTCACGTTGACTCTTACAGGTACAGGTTTCGTCGCCGGCGCGACTGTTAATTTCGGATCCAATCCGATTACTCCTTCTTCGATCACCAGCACTCAGATCGTTGCGACCATCCCTGCTGCCGATATCGCCACCGCTGGTACGGTGAACGTGACGGTTACGAACCCAGCAGGGGGGGGCACATCCGGCGCTCTATCATTTACGATCAATGGGTCAGCTTTGACACTCGCCTCGGTTGCACCAACCTCCGCCGCAGCAGGGGGAGCCGCCTTCACATTGACTCTTACAGGCACGGGTTTCGTCGCCGGTGCTACTGTGAATTTCGGATCCAATCCTGCGATTACGCCGTCTTCGGTCACTAGCACTCAGATTGTTGCGACGATTCCTGCTGCCGATATCGCCACCGCGGGTGCGGTGAACGTGACGGCCACGAATCCAGCCGGTGGCGGCACATCGAATGCTCAAACCTTCACGATCAATAATCCAGCGCCGACGGAAACCTCCCTCTCCCCAGCCAGTGTTACTGCCGGAGGAGCGGCCTTCACTCTCACCGTGAATGGAACTGGCTTTGTATCCACATCGGTTGTGAAATTCAACGGTGCGGCCAAGACCACGGCATTCGTCAGTGCAACGCAGCTGACTGCGGCAGTCACCGCCGCTGATATCGCCACCGCAGGCACGGCAACTGTGACCGTCACGAATCCAGCGCCCGGCGGCGGCACATCCGCGTCCGTGTCGTTCGCGATCAGTGCTGCTTCAGCACCAACACTGACTTCTCTGGCTCCGACCTCCGCCACGGCAGGCGGAGCCGCCTTCACATTGACTCTTACAGGCACGGGTTTCGTCACGGGCGCGACGGTAAACTTTGGATCCAATCCCGCGATTACTCCATCATCGGTCACAAGCACCCAGATCGTTGCGACGATCCCTGCAGGTGATATCGCTACGGCCGGCACGGTGAACGTAACGGTCACGAATCCAGCTGGCGGCGGCACGTCGAACGCTCAAACCTTCACCATTAATAATCCAGCGCCGACGGAAACCTCCCTCTCCCCAGCCGGTGCTACCGCCGGAGGGGCGGCCTTCACTCTGACCGTAAATGGAACTGGCTTTGTGTCCACATCGGTTGTGAAGTTCAACGGTGCGGCCAGAACCACCGCATTCGTCAGTGCAACGCAGTTGACTGCGACAATCACCGCCGCCGATACCGCCATTGCTGGCACGGCCACTGTCACCGTCACGAATCCAGCGCCAAGCGGAACATCGAATGCGGTGTCATTTGCAATCAATAATCCAGTTCCCACGCTCGGCTCGATTTCGCCTTCAGGCGCCGCCGCTGGCTCGCCAGCGTTCACACTGACTGTTAACGGAGTTGGATTCGTGTCGGGGGCTACTGTGAATTTCAATGGCGCCGGCAAGGCGACGACGTTCGTGAGCAGTTCGCAAGTCACTGCGGCAATATCAGCTTCGGACATCGTAACCGCAGGCACGGTGAACGTCACTGTGACCAACCCGGCTCCGACTGCTGGTCCCTCAACGGCTCAAGTGTTTACCATTAGCGCGAATAATCCGGTCCCTGCAATATCGAGCCTAAGCGCAACGCATGCGCCAGGTGGCGCCCCTTTCTCACTTACGATAAACGGCGCGAATTTCGAGGCAAAGTCAGTTGTCAATTTTAATGGCAAGCCTGAGACGACGACGTTCATTAGCGCTACGAAACTATCGGCAACAATTCCAGCCAGCGAGGTCGCGGTAGTGGGCAGCATGAATGTAACAGTTACGAACCCAGCGCCTGGCGGCGGGTCTTCGCCTGCATTCCCTTTCACAGTTGATGGATATACGATCAGCGGGCCTGCCGCAGCCTCCCTTTCGCATGGTCATCCAGCAATAATTCAGATTACGGCAACTCCCACGGCAAATGGATTTGCCAATTCAATCTCGTTTAGCGTCTCCGGACTGCCGGCGGGATCCACAGCCTCATTCAATCCGACGACACTGACACCCAACGGAAATGCAACGCCGACAACATTGACGATAACGGAGGGAGCCTCAGCTGTTTCGGTACGTGGCGCAGGCGCCGATTTTGCAGGCAGAACGCCGATGCAGCTGCTGCTGGCGATGTGGATCGCCGCGATCGTCGGGTGGCTCTACTTGCGGCTTCAGGGTCGCGCAATTCCAATCATGAAGCGCTATTCAGCACTCGCCCTCTTCGCGCTGATGCTTCTGACGGGAGGTGTACTGAGCGGTTGCGCCCTTGGTGTCAACTCACAGAGCGCCGCCACCTCACAGTTAACTGTCACCGCCACTTCCGGGACGCTGACACAAACGTTTGGAATCACCCTTACGGTTACACATTAATGTTATTACGAGCAGCCAATTCGAGCACCGGGCCATTCTCGGTTGTCATCACATCTTGATTTTCTGATGCGCCTCCCTTCCTCCCCCTTATACTTTCAGGCGCTTACCCGGAGCGTATGACCCCCGATTCCATGGGAGAATACAGCATCGCTTATAGTCAACGATTTTGGGGTTGGAACTGCGGCACGCCTGCCCTCAGGAGTTTTCTCGAAGATGAACCGTCCTAGCGCTCCGGTTCTTTCGATAATCATTCCTGCATACAACGAAGAGAGCCGACTTCCCCACGCCCTCGCGAAAATTCGTGACTATCTCGCTCGCTATCGGTCTGATTCCGAGCAAGTCGAAATTATTGTTGTCGACGATGGCTCCCTGGATGGCACAGCGGCCGTCGCAGAAAAATGGACTCGCGACCTGCCCTCATTGCGCCTTATTTCAAACGGCAAGAACCACGGGAAAGGCTACAGTGTGCGCCATGGAATGCAGGAAGCTCGCGGGCGCGTGGCACTCTTCACCGACGCCGATCTCTCCGCTCCGATCGAGGAAGCGGATAAACTCTTTGCCGCGATTGAAGCTGGCAATGATGTGGCAATTGGATCGCGCGCGATTGATCGCTCACTAATTTTCGGTCACCAATCACGTTTGCGCGAGCTGGCAGGAATGATTTTCAATGGATTCGTCCGCCTCTTTACTGGCCTATCGTTTCGGGATACACAGTGCGGCTTTAAAGCGTTTATGCGCGAGCGCTCGCACATTATTTTTGAGCAGCAACGCATCGAAGGGTTTGGATTCGATCCTGAGCTCTTGTTTCTAGCCAAACGTCACGGGCTTCGTGCCGCAGAGGTTCCGGTGCGGTGGGCGCACGACCCAGCGACAAAAGTTCACGTTTTTCGCGACAGTCTGAAAATGTTCGTCGATCTGGCCTACATTCGCTGGAACTGGCTCGTGGGACGCTATCCGCGGCGCCGGATGCAGCAGTAACAGCTTCGACCTTGGTTTCGCCGTCGCGGGGAATCGTTCCGTTTTCTCCATCCGCCCTATCTGGCCCCGTCTTTGGGCCCCGGCGGAATGAATCACTCAATGTTTCCCGGTGTTCTCGAGAATCCATTGCTCCAGTTGATCAGAAATTAAGTTATTTGCCTTTGCGTTTGGATGGTCGTCGAGAGCCGTAACCCAAAGAGTTTCTTCCGGACCGTGGTCTTTGAGCCCATCGATTAATTCGAGTACCGGCGCATTCTCTGCTGCCATCACGTCCTTTATTTTCTGATGCGCGGGTCTAAATGGGTAACTATCACCGTTGATTTGATGAAGTTCCGGTAGAAGCGCGACAAGAAGCTTCGCGTTGTGGCTTCGGGTGGAAGCCGCCAAGCTCACGAGAGCTTTCTTACAGGCTTGAAATCCAGGTCGATTATCGTCGTAGAGCGACGCGTAGTACGTTTTCCAGTCCGGCCGCACGCCTGCGTGTCGCATAACACCGTCGATACGATTGGTTGCAAAAGCGATGAGGTAAGAGCGATCGATCAGAAATCCTTTTTTCTCCACCGGAACGGGCTCCGGATCGTTGATGAAGAACACCAGTACAACTAAATCCGGATGATATTTCCAGCCGATCGTTTCGTAGTAAGTGACTTCCTGAACGGTATCGTAGTTCCCGACACCAGTATTTATCACCTCGACGTGGTTAAACCCCGCAGGTAATACTTCGTTCAGCTTCCGTTCCAGCAACTTTGCTGCAGTGTCTTCCTGTCGAACGCCCCATCCAAGAGTGGTCGAATCGCCAAGCATCATCACGCGATAGACACCTGGCGGCTTCTCAAGCGAGAACTCACGATCCCTCAAACCTTCGGAATTGATCGAAACCGGAACGCCCATAAGAAATGCAGAACGATTCGGCGCATGAGCGAAACTTAAGTCTGCGTTCGCAACTGGGCGCTTCAGTTTCACAGCGTATTTCCACATTTCCATCGAAAAATCCAGACTGTGAGCAAAAATCACGCGAAGGGCCACTTCCATCGCTATGCAGCCGAACAAAATGGCAATTACCAATACAATTGAACTCAGTAGAGCGCTCGGACGCCTTGCAAAACGTGCTTCTGTGGCTCCCTGGGGGTTGTCTGCTTCGGGAGTGGTTTGAACTGCTTCAGTCATTCAATTTCGCTCCAAATCAATTCTATCGTGATTTTCTATTTCACAGCCTACGGGTGTTGTTCATCCACGTTGTGCATAGAACGGCATCCAGCCAACGGCATCGAACCGGCCGTACTAGGTCGTGTAAACTTGGCCCCACGGAGTTGTTTTTGACCTACTATTTTGCGGACTATTTCCTCTTTTATTTTTCGTCTTTCGCCCCAAGTTGTGACCTCTCAATTCGTTGCATACATTCTAGAATCGGCCCTAAACATGCATCAAGGTAATGCAATTAAGTTCCAGCCTCCAATCCACGTTGAGGATTCAAAAGCAATGCCAGCGAACAGCATAAATAGAAATCTCGGCGCGAATAAAGCCATACCTGTATGCGTTATTTTGTTGTGTGGACTTATCCTTGCTGTGGGACGCCCATTACGCGCTCAGCAAAGCGTGGACCTACCTTCAAAACCGGAACCGACGACGGTCAACATGCAACAGGACAGTTCAACGTCCGATTCATCCATAAGCGGCGCCTCCATTGACGCGCCTGTTATCCCCGCTCAGCCGTTGACATTTGGCGAACGTCTCAAAATTTACGAACGATCCTTTATCCGGCCTGAGAGTGTAATCGGGCCTGCACTCGGGGCCGGCATTGGTCAGTGGCGAGACACGCCGCCAGAATGGGGACAGGGAGCAGATGCCTATGGGGTACGATTTGCGTCTGGATTTGGGCGGAGCATCATAAGTCGCACAATTGAATTTGGCTTTGCTTCAGCTGATCATGAAGATACGCGGTTCTTCCCCTCAAACGAAACTGGAGTGTGGCGGCGCACTCGCCACGCCATCGCCGGAACTTTTGTGTCGCAAACACCCAGCGGAGGGTCGATGCCGGCTTTTTCGCGCTTTGCCGGTGCTTATGGAGCTGGGTTTATCGCCAACGCCTGGGAGCCTCGGAGCCAGAACGATGCGGGTCACGCGCTTGAGCGGGGTTCAACCGCTCTGTTGTCGAGCGTCGGCTGGCACATCTTCGAAGAATTCTGGCCGGACATTCGCGGCGCATTTCACCACCATTAGGTCTTTGCGTCAAAAAAGGAGAATATTGATCTCTTAAGTTCCGCTCGTTTGCAAGAATGAGGACTTATCTCACCATTCAAAACGATCATGCCCAAGAGTCCTAAGAAGCTTTGGTTGTCCAGTCAATCGGTAAAACTAAGTGTCGTTCGCCTCATCCGGCCGTACTGGAAGCAGCTCGCTCTTGCCTTCGTCGCCGTGCTCGGCGAAACCTTCAGCGACGTTCTTGAACCTTGGCCGATCAAAATCGTCATCGACAACATCCTGCAATCAAAGAAGCTCCCCGGCTGGTTAGCCGGTTTTGTGTCGGGAGCTTTTGGCCAGAACAAACTGGCAGTCTTGAATTTCGCCGTGGCAGCCGTCGCGGGAATCGCAGTGGTCGGCGCTATCAGTTCCTATGTCGAAAAGTACCTCACCACCAGCGTCAGCCAATGGGTGACACACGATCTCCGACGAACCCTGTACAACCATATTCAGAGGCTCTCGCTGGCCGAATACGATAAGACCCAGACAGGCGACCTAATTAGTCGCGTGACGAGTGACATCAATGCCGTACAGGACTTCATCAACTCGGCTCTTCTTGGCATCGTTGTCAACATCTTGACGCTGGTCGGTATGGCCGGCGTCATGTTCTACATCAACTGGCGTTTTACCCTCATCGCACTTTCGATTGCACCTGCGCTTTTTGCGGTGGTCTACTACCTCACCCGTCGCATCAAAAAAGCTTCGCGCGAAGTACGGAAAAAAGAGAGTGAACTCGTGTCCGTCGTGCAGGAAGTGCTCACGTCTGTGCGGGTGGTAAAGGCTTTCGCACGCGAAGATTTCGAGGTAACAAGATTCGAATCACAAAGCTTAGAGAACGTCGAGACGGCTTTGGAGGCCCGCAGCATTAAGGCGAAACTTTCGCCCATTGTTGATGTGATGGTGGCCGCTGGGACTTGTCTTGTACTTGCCTACGGTGCGCGCTTGGCCCTGAGCGGACAGATTAGCGCGGGTGTTCTGGTCGTTTTCCTTTTGTATCTCGGGAAAATGTACAAGCCCATGCGTGACCTTTCGAAAAGCACTGACACGGTTTCGAAGGCGGTTGTTGGCTATGAGCGTATTGAGGAAGTCCTTGACATCGAAGCGCGCGTGCGAGATTTGCCGGGGGCGCGAAAGGCGCCACGATTCAAAGGAAAGATTGAATTTGACCACGTCAATTTTGCTTACGACGACAAAATACCGGTTCTAAAAGACTTGAGCTTCGAAACCGAGGCCGGCCAGGTGGCAGCGATCGTCGGGCCGTCCGGCGTTGGCAAGAGTACAATCATCAGTCTCATCCCGCGCCTTTACGACCCGCAGTCAGGGACAATCAGAATTGACGGTGTGGATATTCGTCGCTACAAACTGAAGTCCCTTCGTGAACAAATAAGCTTCGTCTTGCAAGAAACGCTGCTGTTCCATACCTCGGTCTGGGAAAACATCGCTTACGGCAAGCCTGATGCCTCGCCCGACCAGATTATACGTGCTGCTAAACAGGCGAATGCTCACGAGTTTATCGTGCAGTTGTCCGAAGGTTACGGAACAATGGTGGGCGAACGTGGCGTCACGCTTTCCGGCGGGCAGCGCCAGCGCATCGCGATTGCCCGCGCAATCGTCCGCAACACTCCGATTCTAGTTCTCGACGAACCGACCACCGGTCTTGATTCTTCCTCGGAACAAGCTGTCATCGAAGCGTTGGAACGGCTTATGAAAGGAAAGACATGCATCGTGGTCGCCCACCATCTCAGTACGATCCGGCATGCGGATGTCATCTTCGTGGTGAAAGAGTCCGAATTGGTGGAAAAAGGCACGCACGACCAATTGCTGGCCGCTGGTGGACTATATGCGGAGCTGTACAAAATTCAGACCTCCGACGGAGAAGGGAAATTGACCGAGCAGACTGCCGCAAAATGACGTTGTTCTTCCATGCCGTGCTACGGGTTAATCTCCCGAAAGACGCCGGAGCCCACTTTCGGGAAGTTGAAACACGAACTGCGCTGTTGAACCTCTGCGGCGTCACGATCGTAAGCAAACGTATGATCTAGCCGTGCTCGTGTCGCCACACTCAATCAAAATCGGAAACTACTTCGCGAACCCAATCACAGTGCTGAAGGCGGAGATCCCAACGTGAAAGTGATTGTCCAGCCCGATGACGGACCATCGTCGCTTCTTTCGGCTCTCAAGAGCGCAAAGCAAAGCGTGGAGCTTGCAATATTTCGTTTTGACCGAAGCGATATCGAAACGGCTCTGAAAGCAGCGGTCTCGAAGGGGATCAAAGTCACCGCGCTCATTGCGGATGTAAACCGCGGCGGCGAAAAGAATTTGCGGGAACTCGAGATGAGATTCCTGCAGGCCGGGATCACGGTGGCGCGTAGCGCTCGCGACCTGATTCGCTACCACGATAAGTTGATCATCATCGATCGCCGTGTTTTATTTCTGCTTTCGTTCAATTTTACACACCTGGACATCGTTCACAGTCGTGGGTTCGGAATCGTGACTAAAAACGCAGCTCTCGTCCAAGAGGCCGTTAAACTTTTTGAAGCCGACTGCGCAAGGCGTCCCTATTCAGCGTCCTCCGATACGTTTGTAGTCAGTCCGGCGAACTCTCGGAAGGTGTTGCGGATGTTTCTTGAACGGGCAAAGAAGCAGCTACTCATCTACGATCCGCAGATCTCAGACAAGGAGATGATCAGTGTCTTGCGGGTACAAGCTAAAGCGGGCGTGGAAATACGCGTGATTGGGAAGATCAAGAGTGGCGCTGCCCTTCCTGTGCGCAAGTTGAAGAAAATGCGTCTTCACACTCGAACGATTATCCGTGACGGCCGGCAGGCTTTTGTGGGAAGTCAAAGTCTGCGTGCGGCTGAATTGGATTCCCGTCGTGAAGTCGGACTCATTATTCGCGAACCGAAGGCCGTTAAAAAACTGCTCGCTACATTCGAGTCCGATTGGGGTACGAGCGACGGCGAGGAAGAGAAAGTCCCTAAAACCAGAAATCATTTAACAGCAGATCGAGAAGAGGAGAAGGCGGAGAAGGCCGTTGCGGTTCTGGTTCACGAGCTGCGTCCGCTCGCCAAGACTGTTAAGAAGGCCGTCAGGAAGGTCGTGGCGAATGCGGGCGACGAGCTGGTCCACGACAAGATTCTCAAATCAACCGTAAAGAAGGTTGTCAAGAAAGCCGTGAAGCAGGCCGTTAAAGAAGCAGTGCAGGATTCCCAGAAGACTTAGCATCGTCCCCAGGTATTCCTTCAAGTTCTAGCCCAACACATGATTCCCCGCGGACGTTGCTTTCCGATTTCGTGATTACGCTCGGAGACAATTCAGAAACACTTCCGCCACTAGCCTGCCTTCTGCATGGAAGCCAGATTGAATTTATCCTTTCAAACGGTATTGGAGCGACGGTTTGTCGATGGATGGAAAGGGCCAAGAATGCCCGAACCAGAAGAAAAATTTCCCGGATATCAAAGAAATAGGGTTGCATCAAGGTGCCGAGCGTGCATATATTTAAATCTGGGCGGCGGGCACAAGTGGGTACGTAGCAGCTCTCTTAAGCACGCCGATTTAAGTGACCGGACCTGCTTCGGCGTGCATCTAACCTCCGAAACAGAAGTCGGACATCCTAGCTCAGTCTCCGGGGTTTGGATGGTGTTAAGTAACAGATTCGAAGGTTTTGGCGGGACCCTCCGCCCAACACTCCGCACCAGCCTGCCCTCTGAAGAATCCTGGCGTCGCGCAATCCGGCATCCACACACTACTACCAACAGCACAATATTCCGTTTTACAACAGTGACTAAAATCTTAGCGTAGCGGAGGGCTTCATGGCGACAAACCTCGTCCAGATTGGCAATGATGCTGAGATAGAGATTAAGAGGCGCTTAGAGGCGGAACGCGCGCGGCTGCGAAAAATTGCCGGCCTTGACAAGCCTGAACATTTCCACCGGCCGGTTGAGCGCGCCTTCACAGCAGAACAGCGCAACCAAGTGACGATTCTGTTTGGCGGCTTCACTTGGAAGCATGAAGACCTGATCCGCGCCGTTTTCCAGGGATGCGGTTACCGCTGCGAGAAGCTTCCGGTTCCGGACGTGCCCGCTTTCCAAACCGGGAAGGAGTTCGGAAATAATGGGCAGTGTAATCCCACTTATTTCACGGTAGGCAATCTGGTGCAGTACTTGCAATTCCTGGAGAAGGAAGGTGTCTCGCGCCAGCAGATTCTCGACAACTACGTCTTCTTTACTGCTGGCTCATGCGGCCCATGCCGCTTTGGCATGTATGAGGCGGAGTATCGCTTTGCACTGAAGAATGCGGGCTTTGACGGCTTTCGAGTGCTGTTGTTCAAAGACAGCGACGGAATCAAAGCTGAATCCGGAGAGCCGGGGCTGAAATTTACCATTGATTTCGGCTTCGGTATGTTGAACGCCATGCACTTGGGTGACGTAATCAACGACATCATCTACCAAATTCGGCCTTTCGAAGTGACAAAGGGTGAGACTGATCGCATCTTCCGTGAGGCGGTGGATGGATTGTGCGAGGACCTGAAGAATCGCAAATCGTTCGAAATCGAACAGGCGGCACCCGATTGGGCGAAGGCGAAATTCAAGAGCAACAAAATCTTGCGCAATACATTCAACGTATTTGGCAAATGGCACGAGAACATGTGGGGCAAGGATTACCTGAGCGCGCTGCAAGCTGCCCGTGAAAAGCTGAATTCAATTGAGGTGGACCGTACCAAGGTGAAGCCGGTGGTGAAAATTACCGGCGAGTTTTGGGCCCAGCTCACGGAAGGTGACGGCAACTTCCACATGTTCGAGTTCCTTGAGCGCGAAGGCGCGCAAGTCTTGGTTGAGCCGATTGCCACCTGGGTTGCCTACCTCATGTACCAAGCCAAAGCGCATGCCATAGCGAAATGGCCGGTTAATCGGCCACACCAGAACCCGAAGTGGTACGAGGCCAAAAAGCAGTTCGCTAACTACATCGGTTTGCGCAAGAAGCTCTGGGGTATTGGCGCCGGGCAGCGCATGTGGAATTTCTTCTATCATCGTACGATCGAGCAAATGGGTGGCGTTACTCACCACCTGGTACCTCAGAATGAACTCGCTGATCTGGCGCATCCGTTCTACAACCAGTTCGCACGGGGAGGAGAGGGCCACTTGGAGGTTGGAAAGAACGTTTATTACACCATCCACAAGCTGTGCCATATGGTGCTGGCGCTGAAGCCTTTCGGCTGCATGCCCTCATCGCAGTCTGACGGCGTGCAATCCGCCGTGATCAATAAATTTAAGGACATGATCTTCCTGCCTATCGAGACTTCGGGTGAAGGCGAAGTCAACGCGCACAGTCGCGTGCAGATGGCGCTCGGAGAAGCCAAGGTGAAAGCCAAGGCCGAGTTCGAACAGTGCCTGAAATCGACAGGTAAGAGTTTGCAAGAGATCCAGTCTTATATTGAAGACCATCCCGAGCTGAAACGGCCCTTCTATCACGTGCCGCACCGCGAAGGGGTTGCTGGAACCGCGGCGCAGTTCATCCTGCACGTCAGCGATCGGATCGATCGCGATACGCGGTTCTGGAAGAGAGCAAGAGTTTCAGGAGTCGCGATCCCAGCGGCATCCTGCAACTGAAGAATAAATTACTGAGCAATTTCGCGTCGCCCAGCGGACAAGAATCTGTGGGCGTCAAAATAATGTTGGCTCTAACGTTCAAGTAATGAGGACGCGATGCACGACAACAACACTTCGCAACTAGTTCAAATCACCCCGCTCCGGCCGCAACTGCAGCAAATCCCTCACGCACAGAAGCCGCACGACCACGTCACTAAGTTTCTGGTTGGACTCGACATCGGGTCGACCACGGTCAAGGCAGTGATCGTGGACGCGGCTACCGACCAGGTTCTTTGGCAGGATTATCAGCGCCACGAAACGAAGCAGCCTGAGAAGAGCCTCGAGTTCCTGAAACGGATGGAAGCCGAGGTTGGTATCGATCGTAAGAATACCCGCATGTTCGTGACAGGCTCGGGAGGCGGCGGAATCGCGGAACAAGTCGGTGCGAAATTCGTGCAGGAAGTCACGGCAGTTTCGCTTGCGGTCGAAAAGCTTCATCCCGAAGTCTATTCGGTGATCGAGCTGGGGGGCCAGGACGCAAAGATTATCGTCTTCAAGGATGACGACGAGACCGGGCGCAAGAAAAAGATTCCCTCGATGAACGACAAGTGCGCCGGTGGGACCGGTGCGGTCATCGACAAGATAAATGCGAAGCTGAAGATCCCCGCGGTTCAATTGGGCGAACTGAAGTACCAGGGAATCAAGCTGCATAAAGTGGCCGGAAAGTGCGGCGTTTTCGCGGAAACCGACATTAACGGCCTGCAAAAAGTAGGGACGCCGCCCGATGAGCTGATGGCTTCTTTGTTTGAAGCCATCGTGCTTCAAAACCTCAGCGTGCTAACGCGAGGCCACACCCTGCGTCCCCATGTGCTCCTTCTCGGAGGCCCTAACAGCTTCATTCGCGGCATGCGCGAAGCATGGCAGGCAAATATTCCGCGTATGTGGCAGGAGCGCAAAGTAGCGATTCCGGACGGTGCGAAGCCGGAGGAGCTGATCAAGGTTCCGCAGAACGCTCAATACTTCGCCGCACTTGGCGCGGTTGAGTTCGGCCGCAGCGAGGACGATTGCATCGGCTGCTACCAGGGCTACGACAAACTGATCCGATATATTGAATTCGGCCGCCAGGAAGAAAAGGCCAAGGCTGGGGGCAAGGCCTTGGTTGGTGACCCCGCCGAACTCGACATCTTCCGCGAATCGTATCGGCCCAAGAAATTCACGCCGGCGACGTTTCAGAAGGGCAGCACCGTCGGCGGCTTTATTGGAATCGACGGCGGATCTACCTCGACCAAAGCGGTTCTGCTCAATGAGAACGGAGACATACTCTGCAAGTCCTATCAACTCTCGAACGGGAACCCGATCCAGGACACGATTGAGATGTTCGAGAATCTGCGCGGCCAGGTCGAGAAGCAGAACGCCAAGCTGGAAGTGCTGGGCGTAGCAACCACAGGTTACGCCAAGGACATACTGAAGGATGTTCTCAAGGCTGACGTGGCCCTGGTTGAGACGGTAGCACATACCGAATCCGCGCTGAAGTTTTACGACGATCCGCATGTAATCGTCGACGTCGGCGGTCAGGACATCAAAATCATCATTTTGCACAATGGTCGGGTGAAAGATTTCAAGCTGAATACACAGTGTTCCGCCGGAAACGGATATTTTCTTCAGTCCACGGCGGAAGGCTTCGGGCTTAGCGTAAATCAATTCGCCGACCTCGCGTTCTCGGCGCAAGCGATGCCCGTCTTTGGTTATGGCTGCGCTGTATTTATGCAATCGGATATCGTGAATTTTCAACGGCAGGGTTGGCAAGCGGAGGAAATTCTCGCGGGTCTTGCTGCCGTGCTGCCGAAGAATGTCTTCCTTTATGTTGCGAGCATCCCCAATCTTGCGGCGCTGGGCACACGTTTTGTGCTGCAAGGCGGGACGCAAAATAACCTTGCGGTCGTAAAGGCCGAAGTGGATTTCATCCGCAATAGTTTTCGCGCGGCCGGCAAAAAACCTGAAATCATCGTGCACGAGCACTGCGGCGAATCGGGAGCCATCGGCGCGGCTCAGGAATCGCTGCGGGTGTGGCGCAATGGCCAGCAAACCACATTCGTAGGCCTGGAAGCCGTCCGCAAGATCGAGTACCGCACGACGCGCAACGAAGCAACGCGCTGCTACTTCTGCAAGAATAACTGCCTCCGGACTTTCATCGATGTGCGGACCGAACCGGCGAAGAATCTCGTGCCGCTCGAGAAAGTCACCAAGGTTCCACTCATGCTTGGCGAGCAAAGACTGATTATCGCCACCTGCGAGAAAGGGACGGTGGAAGATCTCAACGACATGAAGGACATCAAGGCCGGACTCGACCAAATTCGCGACAAACATCCGAATTTTGTCGACTACGCGTCGAAGGAAGTCTTCCGCCCGACGAACGCGAAGAGCGTTGCTGATCCGATTCCTGCTCGCGCATGGACCAAGGCCGCCAAAGAGCGCGTAACCCTAATGCAGAATCGCAGCAAAGTACGCATCGGCATTCCGCGCGTCCTGAACATTTACACGTACGCGCCCCTATTCAACGGATACTTCGAAAGCCTTGGCGTACAGCCGGAGAATATTATTTATTCCGATTACACCAGCTCCGAACTCTACCGAGCCGGTGCGAGTCGCGGCGCGATTGATCCTTGCTTCCCGGCGAAAATTGGAATCTCGCATGTTTACAATTTGATTCAGGAGAAACACCACAAAAAGCCGCTCGACGTGATCTTCTTCCCGATGTACGACGTGCTGCATTCGCCTTTGGTGAAAATCGTCGGCGCTAATGCATGCCCCACCGTGACGGCTACGCCGGAAACCGTCAAGGCCGCGTTTACAAAGGAAAACGACGTCTTCGCCGAATACAAACTGAAATATATCGATCCCGTGCTTAACTTCGCCGATCGCAAGCTCTTCGCCTACCAGATGCTGCAAGCCTGGCAATCGGTTCTAGGGCTTTCTCCCGAAGAAAACGCTCGCGCCGTCGAATCTGGATTCGCGGCTCTGAAGGAATACGAGACCAGTATTCGCAAACGAGCGCGGCAAGTGCTGGATCAGTTGGAAGACGAAGATCGAATCGGCATCGTGATGCTGGCTCGCCCCTATCACCACGATCCTGGACTCAATCACGAAATCCTCGACGAATTCCAGAAGCTCGGTTACCCCATCTTTTCGCAAAACACGCTTCCACTGGACGAGGATCTACTCGAGAGGCTTTTCGGCGAAGAGGTAAAGGCCGGGATTATCACCAGCCCGCTCGATATCACCGACGCGTGGAAGAACTCCTACTCCTGCAGCACCAATCATAAAGTGTGGGCCGCCAAGTTTGCGGCGCGGCATCCCAACCTTGTGGCTCTCGAAATCTCGAGTTTCAAGTGCGGGCACGACGCGCCCATCTACGGCGTCGTCGAAGGCATTGTGGAGCAGTCCGGTACGCCTTACTTCTGCTTTAAGGATCTGGATGAGAACAAGCCGTCTGGTTCCATCAAGATTCGTGTGGAGACCATCGACTATTTCCTGCGCCGTTACCGAGAAGAAGTGATCCGCAAGCACAAGGCATCGCAAGACATTGATGCCCGACTCGCCGAGCTCGAAGCACAGCTTCGGCGTGATATGGCGGAGAGCGTAGCGCCAGAATTGGTGCAGCTACAGCTTGCGGGCAACAAGTCCGAGCATGAGATGGCAGCAGATTGATCCCACCGTATCGGGTGGGCCTCTGAAGCGTCGTGCCGGCCGTTAAGATCCCTAACTCAACGTTGGCAGCAGCAAATGGTGATTTTGGTGGGACCGTATTGCAATTTCATTCGAAAGGAGAGGAATTACAATGGCTTCCGCACCCAAATTCCGCATCGACGTCGACATTCACAATTTGCTCATGAACTCTGCTCCAGGACCTGTCGTGGTGCCACCTCCAATGGGAATGAAACTTCCCGAGCCGGTATTTCCTCGCTTTCCTGAAAAACTTTCGGATCCGGGCCCTGCGGTAATTCCTGAGAAGCGTGGTTGGTCGATCCCTCAGACCTATCGCATCATGCGCGGCTGGCTCTTTCCCTACGTTCGCTCGCGCGTCTTGCCGGGGGACTTTCATCCCATCACGGCGTACCTCTTCGTCGAGTACAAATGCAACCTAGATTGCTGGTATTGCTGGGCTTACGACAACAAGGTCAGAGGCATGACCGAAGACGTTGCCCGCCGTTCGATTGACTGGTTGTATGACCACGGATGCCGAGTGCTTGCGCTCATGGGCGGCGAGCCTTTGTTACGGCCGGACTTCGCACATAAGGTTATTTACTATGCTGCGAAGAAAGGCTTCTGGATTTACGTCGGCACCAATGGACGTTTGCTGCGGCCCGATGTCGCCGATCGTCTCGGCGACGCGGGAGTCGGTATCTTCAACTTCGCGCTGGACGCTTGGGACGAAAAGCCCAGCTTACCCAAAGCCGTGGTCCCTTCACGCAAACACATCGAATATCTGATGAAGAAGCAGTATGTGTATGGCTATATGGTGTTCTTTAACATCAACATTTGCCGAAACAATACGCAGGACGTCCGGCAAATCACTGAGTATGCGCGCGAAAACCATATAGCTACTGACTACCACATCAATGAAACTCCGATGCTGGAGCAGGACGAGCATTTCAAGCATCTCAGCGACAATCCCACCTACATCCGCCCGGAAGATTGGGCCGAAATCGATTCCTTGGTGGACTGGATTATTGAGAAGAACAAAGCTGGATACCAGATGGTGAATTCCGTTCAGCGTCTACAGGAGATCAAAGCGTTCATACGCATGGCCAGTGGCAGCGATCTGAAGCGCCTTGGGTGGAACGGCGACGGAACCGGCACGAATGGCGACATCGCGAAACGAATCGCTGGAATGCCTGGTTTTGTGCAGGACGATAATGGCGAGCTGCATTTTGCGGAGTGGAATTGCCGCGCCGGTCAGAACAACGTAATCATCCGCACCGATGGCACCGTAGCTCCGTGCTTTCCCATGTATGCGTCAAACTTCGATTGGGGAAACATCGACGGTCACAAATTCGAAGCAAATCAATTGGCCGGCATGAAAAAGACCTGTCAGCAGCATTGTTTCTCTACTCTCAATCACAATCTCGCTTATTGCTACAACGATGCGCGGGTGATCAAATTCGTCTGGACGAACCTGGTGAAAAACCGCATGCAAGGCGGAGCCCGAAGTTTCGAGGACTAGTGCGGGCCACGCCGGATTTTGACTGACTGCTTGGCCTAAGCGAGTTCCTACGTGAGGGCGCGCGTCGACTCTCGAACGACAAGTTCGGGCGCCAGCTTGCGGCGAACGGGTGTGAATTCCCGGTCCTCGGCGGCCGCATTGATGCCTTCCATGATGATTCCCACCGCGGTGCTACCCAGCGCTTCCATCGGCTGCCGAACGGTAGTCAACGACGGGATCGACAGCCCCGCCGGAAGCACATCGTCAAAACCGATCACCGAACAGTCATCCGGAGTCTTCAAGCCAGCCCGAGCGAGCGACCGGATTGCTCCGAAAGCAGTCATGTCGTCGAAGGCCATAATCGCAGTGAAGCGCTTCTTGTGCTTTAGCAGCTCTTCGGTAAGCCTGAATCCGCTTTCGAATGCCGAATTGGGGTCTAGCGAATCGGGCAGCTGGGCTACCAGCATCGGATCGATCGGCAACCGGACAGATCGCGCGAAGGAACGTATGCCTCGCCAACGCGGCGCCGCATCAGCCAGCAGCTTCGGGCCTCGAATAAAAGCAATCTTTCGATGCCCCAGCGAGTAAAGATGCTCGATGGCAAGGTGCGCACCTGCTTCGTTATCGACCATCACAGAACTCATGCTCCCGGATTTCAATTCCCTCGCGATCATGACTGCAGGAATATTCCGCTTTTCGAGATCAGCCAGTAGATCAACGTCCACCAAGAGCCAATTAGCAATGATGATGAGTCCCTCCACGGGACGGGCCAGGAGCGTCTCAAGATAGCGCTCAAAGCGTCCACGCTGGTTGTGCATGTCCGTAAAAATAGGAAGGTAGGAACTCTCGTAGAGCGAACTCTCGATCCCGCGCAGAATCAGCGTGCAGAAAGGATCTGTGACGTCAAACACCATTACTCCAACGGTGTGGTTGCTTCTGGCGTTCAGAAAATGAGAATTAGACTTGGGGCGATAGTGGAGTCTTTTCGCAGCCTTTTCGATACGATCCTTGGTGGAGGGCGGAATGTAGCGCGCGAGTGGCGCATTGTTGAGCACAATCGAGACCGTCGCGATCGAGACGCCGCTCGCCTGCGCCACGTCCCGCAACGTGACGGCTGATTTTCCACTCCTGCGACGACGCATTCTTAGCCTCGCACTATCAACGAGATTTAGATTCCCCGAGAATTGACGCCCGTCCTCACCGCAATTAACAGAGTACGACGACAAGTATGGCGCTAGGAATCGTCGGCCGGGATGTCAAAGCGCACCAAATCTGTCTTGAAGCCCTTCGTTTTGACTGCGCCGTACGCAACTCCAACCGCCATCCACACCGTGCCGAGAACGATGGCCCAGGGTCCAAGGCTACGCCAGATAAAAAGGCAGATGACAAAGCCAAGAACAGGAAAAGCAAAGTTAGTCCAGCGCTTTTCGCTCGAGCGTAAATAGTAATGAACGAATGCCGCCGCGTTCACGCCCATAAACGCGAGCAGCGCGCCAAAATTCAGCAGCTCGGTTCCCTTCTCGTAAGAAATCAGAAAAGCCCCGACGAGTGCTATCGCGCCGACGAAGATCACGTTGTTGCGAGGAATGCGATTCTTCGGATCAAGTGCCCCAAAGAATTTCTTGGGAATACCGTCGCTGCGGCCCATCCCGTAAAGCAAGCGAGCGGCTCCGAGTTGCGCGCCCATTCCCGATCCGATATTCGCGATGAGCACGGTGAAGTTGAGCAGGTGGAAAAGAAAAAACCCGCCTATCTGTCGCGCCACCAGTGGAAATGCAGACTCGACCATGTCTTGCGGAAAAGGCTTCGAGCCCCAAACCAGTTGTGCGGCATAAACTTCGAGCGACGACAAAACACCCGTAATTACGCACACCAGCACGGTTGCAAACATCACGTTGCGCCGCGGGTTCTCGACCTCCTCGGACAAGGTGGAAATTGCGTCGAACCCGATATAGGTAAGTACCGCGATCGAGGTACCGCGGAAGACGCCGTGGAAGCTGAAAGTTTCCGGATTGTAAAAGGGCTGCGTCAAAAAACCGGCGCCGTACTGGTGTAGCCCCCAAATGAAGCGAATAACGAACGCAAAAAAAACAACCACCACAATCGACATTCCGGCAGCGAGCACATCATTGATTCGCGCCGAAGTCTTAATACCACGAAGATTCAAGAGTGTAAAAAGCGTGGCGTAGGCGACGGCCAACGCCCAATAAGGCATGCCCGGCAAGATGTTCTGTGTCAGCTTGCTGCAGAGCACCGTGCAGATCAGAGGATTCAAGATGTAATCCATCACCATCGCCCACCCAGTGATGTACCCGAGCGCCGGATGAATTTCCTCTCCAACGTAAGTGTAGGCAGAGCCAGCGCTGGGATAGGCGCGAGCCATTTTTCCGTAACTGATCGCCGTGAAAAGCATCGCCACCATGGCGATAAGAATAGTCGTGACAACGTGGCCGCCCGCGTTGTTATTGATCACGCCGTAGATTCCCATGGGCGCGATCGGTTGGATAATTACGATGCCGATGATAATCAGGTCCCATAGTTTGAGCGCCCGCTTGAGATGAACTGGCGCCATGGGGGAGGAGGAACCCTTCGAGTCGTTCATTCGCGGACAACAGCCTTGACGAGGTGACGCGGATGGTCGATGTCACAACCATTCATCGTCGCAAAGTGCATCGCGGGAGATCTTTGCGCTGGACCCGGCCGCAAACTCTCCGGGGAGTCTTGCCCTTGGGCATTCATAGGCCTGGTTTCCACGCGACTGATGGTTAGCCTCAATAATTCTACTTGACAACAACGCTATACTGAACGTAAATCCAATTTCAATAAATTTAATAAAATTGAAGTCTAACAGAACGGGCGCGCAATCAGAGGGCATTTTCCAGAGGTTTCGGGAATCCAACTTGTCTTCGGGGGTACGACGATGCGGAAACGTCGAATCATCCTTCTGGCAACAGCGTTGGTGCTCGGATTCTTAGTCAGCTCAGCCATCGTATGGGCGAGCATTACAGGAACCATCTCCGGCATTGTGACCGACCCGACCGGAGGGCTTGTGGTCGGCGCCACGGTGACTGCCACCAATACTCAAACCGGTGTCCGTGCTGTCGTACAGACAGACAGGAGCGGCTTCTACAGTTTTTCGGATTTGCCGGTTGGGACCTACGACCTGGACGTGGAACAGAAGGGATTCAAGACCTTCCGTCAAACCAGGATCGTAATCGATGCCAACTCTGCGATCAAGATTGACGTAAAACTGGAGTTGGGCGAAGTAACCGAGAGAGTAACCGTAGAAAGCCAAGCCGTCCACGTGGAAACCCAGAGTACACAGATGGGCGAAGTGATCAACTCGGAGAAAATGACGGCCGTTCCTTTGAACGGCCGCGATTTCACGAACCTGCTTTCTCTGCAGCCGGGCGTGGTGCCTTTCCAGTATGCCAACGCGCTCCAGGATTCGAACTTGAGCGATCGTACGGTAGGCGGCAGTGGTGCTTTGAACGGGGGAAATCAATCCATCAACGGTCAGCGAGAAACGTCTAACGGATTCATGGTGAATGGCGCGAACGTCGAAGAAGGAAAGAACAACGGGACCTCAATAATACCCAACCTCGATTCAATCGAGGAGTTCCGGATCATCACGAACAATTTCGACGCCGAGTACGGAAATTACAGCGGCGGCCAGGTGAACGTGGTGACGAAATCAGGTACGAACTCACCACACGGGAGTATTTTCGAATTCAACCGCAACACCGCCTTTAATGCCAGAAACTACTTCAGCCCGCCGGGTGATGCTCCAAAGCTGATTCAAAACCAGTTTGGTGGCACGGTGGGCGGACCCATCAAGCGCGACAAGGTTTTCTTTTTCGCCGACTATCAAGGAACGAGGAGGATTTTTGCTCCCACCGTAGCGGCTTCGGTCCCAGATGGAACATTTCAAACAAACGGCGACTATCTGATGTCTCCGACCGAACAGAATGATCTGGCCGCGGGTGCTATGAATGCCGCCGCGGGAGTTTCCCCTGCGGGAACCGTACAGGGCCAGCAATTGGCGACGAATTTATCTTCGGCTCTCGGGCATACAGTCAACGTCGGAGAACCATATTTCTTTACCGGATGCAACAGTGGTACGGGGGCTAATCCCTGCGTTTTCCCAAACGCCACCATTCCCAAAGGCGCATTTTCGCCAGCGGCAGCGGGTGTGTTGCCGTTCATTCCGGTCATTCCTGCAACAACCACTTCCAGCGGTCCCAACTTCTTTTCAGCGGGATTCGATCAGAGGCTTAGGGACGATAAAGCCGCCGTGCGCGTGGATGCGAACACGCAGTATGGGATGATTTCGGTTTACTATCACTTTGACGATGACAAGTTCATTAATCCGTTTCCAAACTCCGGCGCTACTGTCCCCGCCCCCAACATTGGGCCTTTTACGGCCACGGACCTTACGCGCGCGCAGGTTTTGGTGCTAAGCGACACCAAGTCACTCGGATCGACGGCGGTGAACGAATTTAGGTTCAGCTACGTGAGAAATGCCGCGCATCTGTTCACGCCTAGCGGCGGACTCACTCAGAATGGCCAGCCAATAACCTTGACCTCTCTGGGATTTACGGCGCCGATGGGAAGCGGAGCGACGTTTAACGGCGGCGTGGCACCGATTGCACCGGCAGTGGAAGGAGTTCCTGCTATTGATTTTTCGCAGGAATTAAATGGCACCAATATTGGAGTGCCTGCCGATACGCCTAAACAGTTCAACAATACATTCCAATGGCAGGATAACTTCTCGAAGGTCATTGGGACACACAGCATCAAGTTTGGTGGGCAGTTTCACTACGACCAAATCAACGATCGAAATCTCTTCGGCGAAAACGGCTTCTACCAGTTCGACGGGAGTGAGTCGAATTCGGATTTTGTCGATTTCCTGATCGGTGCGCCTGGTCTGTTTATCCAAGCCACGCAACAGATTCTCGATTCCCGTTCGAAGTATCTGGGGCTCTATGGGCAAGACAGTTGGAGAGTGACCCCGAATCTCACGTTGAATTACGGTTTGCGATGGGAGTTTTCACAACCGTGGTATGACACGCAAGGCAAAATCGAGACGCTGATCCCCGGGGAGCAGTCGGTGCTCTTTCCGGGGGCGCCGACGGGCTGGGTGGTTCCTGGCGACCCCGGTGTTCCCAAGACCCTGGCGCCGACTCAGTATCACAATTTTTCACCGCGAATCGGCATTGCGTATTCGCCGTCGTGGGACTCTGGATTGCTAGGCAAACTTACGGGCGGTCCAGGAAAGACCAGCATTCGCGCAGGCTACGGTCTCTTCTACTCAGCATTCGAAGATCTCACGCAATTTCAGGAAATCGGGGACGCGCCATTCGGTCTTTTTTGGGTACAGAGCGGGAGCTTTTTTAATACTCCGTTTATGGACCGGGGGGATGGAACGGCCGTCCAACGATTTCCGTTCAATTTTCCGCAGGTGCCTGTGAAGCAGCCCAACACCACTTTCAACTGGGACCAGGTAGAGCCGATTTCAGGTTCGCTGGCGTTCTCACACAGAAACAAAACTCCTTATGGCGAGCACTACGAGCTATCCATACAGCGGCAATTCGGTTCGAACACCGTATTGTCTTTGAGCTACGTCGGCACGCAAGGTCACAAGCTGCTGACTTCAGTCGAAGCAAATCCGGGAAATCAAGCACTGTGCCTCCAGCTCAATCAAGCTCCGTTCAATCCGGATCCCGTCACAACTCCGACCGTATGCGGCCCATTTGGAGAAGGCAACCAATACACATTGCCGCCGGGCGTGGATTATCCATCCGCAGCGACGCCGGCAGTGGAATTGGTCCCGGCTTCGACATGCGGCACGCGCGGTCCTGCTCAATGCATCGTAAATGGCACTTACACGGTGCTGGCGCCACAGAACAATGTTCAGGTCTTCGGCAACAATCCGTTTGAAGCCACGATTGCACAATCGTCGTACAATTCGTTCCAAGCTAGCCTTCGCCACACCGGTAACTACTCCACGTTCCTGTTCGGCTACACGTTCAGCAAATGTATGGATGACGCATCGGAGCTCATCGAGGGAATTAACCCTTTTGATCCCAAAGCGAGCACCTCACTGTGCGCGTTCGATGTGAAGCACAATTTCGTCGCCAGCTACGAAACGAAGGTACCCTTCGACCGCTTCTTCCACACGACCTCCGGCTGGAAAAATGCGCTCGCGTCCGGCTGGGCCATCTCGGGAATTACGTCGTTCGTCAGCGGCCTTCCCGTGAGCTTGTCGTTTCCGAACGATAATTCTCTCACCGGAACCCAAAACACTTCTGCGCCGATTGATTTGCCCGATTTTACGCCGGGAAAGATCCACTTCAATACGAACCCAAGGAGATTGGATGACATGGGTAATCCGATCCCTTATTTCAACGTCGGACTCTTCAGCGACGAACCCCTCGGTCAAATCGGAAATGCCAAGCGGCGATTCTTTTATGGTCCTGGGCTCAACAACTGGGACATGGCACTGCTGAAGGACACAAAGCTAACGGAATCCAAGACGCTGCAATTCCGCTTTGAAGCATTCAACATCTGGAACCACGCTCAGTTTTCCGGACAGCTGTCGCCGGGCTTCGGCTCGTTTGGGTCCTCCGGATTCGGAGTGATTTCAGCAGCATACGATCCCCGTGTCCTCCAGGCGGGACTGAAGTTCCTGTTCTAGGCATGATCGCACGCAGGAACATGCGCGTCCGCTTCCGCCGCAGAGTTGCTGCGATGAGCATATTGGCGTGCGTGGCTGCGCTCTTTTTCCTCCCGCCTTCCCTATGCGCTCAAACAATTCGCATAGACGCCACACCGAGCCACGCAACGAACTCAATTGTGCCCGCGCAGGCCTTGGGCGCTGGCATCGACCGGCTTCCTCCCGGAGCAACGGACAAGACCTTTATAGAACCTACGATCAAGCAGGTTTTGTCCTCCGGTTGGCAGACGATCAGCTACCGCCAGAACACCGAACTCCACATGGAGGCTTGGCACTGGAACCCGCAGGGTACGTGGAGCGATCCTGCCGGCAAAGGTTACTTCACGGGAAGCACCGCCCTCGGTGAGCCCATCCGCCATTCTTACGCTTATCCGCTGCCTCATCGCGGCGTCACTCACGACGACGGTACAGATATGGTCGGCTACTCGCGACTCACCGACGGCGATTTGAATTCGTATTGGAAGAGCAATCCGTATCTAACGCAGCCATACACGGGCGAAGACGATTCTCTCCATCCGCAGTGGGTCTTTGTTGACCTTGCCGCTCCGCGCCCGCTCAACGCGATGCGGATTGCTTGGGCCGACCCATACGCTCGCCGATACGTAATCCAATACTGGACGGGCGAAGACGCCATCAAGAAGCCCACGCTCGGCGCTTGGATCGCATTCCCAAATGGCGTCGTCAATGACGGCCGCGGCGGGAATCCCGTGATCCAACTTTCTGTCGCTCCGATGAACGTTCAATACCTCCGCATTCTAATGACTCAGTCGTCAAATACCTGCGACTCGCACGGCTCCGCCGATCGCCGGAATTGCCTGGGTTATGCAATACGGGAGTTATTTATTGGCACGACTAGCTCCGATGGAAAATTTCACGACCTCGTGCTCCACACGCCCGATCAAGGACAAACCGCTACATACTGCTCGTCAGTCGACCCTTGGCATGAAACCGCAGATCTCGAAGAACGCGCCGGAGATCAAGTAGGATTCGACCTTTTCTATACAAGCGGCTACACGCGCGGTTTGCCCGCGATGATTCCTATCGCCATGCTGTACGCGACTCCGGAAGACTCCGTCGCAGAAATCGCGTACATCGAAAAACGTGGCTATCCGATCTCATACATCGAAATGGGCGAAGAGCCCGACGGCCACTACACACCGCCCGAAGACTACGCCGCGCTGTACCTCCAATGGGCCATGGCTCTGCATAAGCTCGATCCGAAGCTTCGGCTTGGCGGCCCGATCTTCACAGGCGTCAACAAGGACATCGAAACTTGGCCCGACCCGCAAGGTCGCACGTCATGGACCGCACGGTTCATCGACTACTTGAAGGCGCACGGGCGGCTCGTCGACCTTAGTTTCTTTTCCTTTGAGCACTACCCGATGGACCCTTGCAAAATTCAATGGAGCAATCTCTACGACGAACCAAGCCTCGTAACCCACATGCTGGACGTCTGGCACCAGGACGGCGTTCCCGCGAACGTTCCGATGTTCATCACCGAATCGAATATCGCCTGGCAATCAGAGGAAGCATTCATTAACGTCTGGGGCGCGCTCTGGCTGGCCGACTATGTGGGCTCATTTTTGAGCGCCGGCGGTAATGCCGTCTATTTTTTCCATTACATCCCGCTCGGCGTTCATCGCGGCTGTAACAACTCGCTCGGAACGTTCGGGCTTTTTTCAACGGACAAGGATCTAAAAATCGAACAGCCGCTGTCGCAATTCTTCGCAAGCCAACTCATCAATCTTGAGTGGGTTGAAGCGGCGGGTGGGGCACATCGTCTTTTCTCGGCATCGAGTGACATTCACGATGATGCGGAACACAATCTCGTCACAGCGTATGCCTCACTTCGACCCGATGGCCGCTGGTCGCTACTCGTAATCAACAAGGACCAGGAAAATCCGCATGGCGTCCGCATCGTCTTTCACGATGCGGAGTCGAATCGTGATCGCGGGTTTTCAGGTCCGGTGGATTTCATCACATTTGGCACCGAACAGTATCAATGGCATCCCGGTTTTGAGGACGGCAAGGCTGATCCCGATGGTCCACCGGCCCGTAAGTCGATCAATGCCGCTTCGGCAACAGTTTTTGAGCTGCCAAAAGCTTCCGTCACCGTAATCCGCGGCACCATCGCACCGTAACACTTCATCGCCCGCGCCTCCTTGTCTAATTACATACCGCTTCAACTATGCCCCAAAGATGCGCTACTCTCGCTTTTGTCGTGCAACGTAATCGTGAAGAATATTTTTCACGTCACAGGTAGTGGTCCAACGTCGTGAAAGCCAACCCGGATTACATTGTGAAGAGGATAGGTAGCTGATGCCCACCGGAACTCCGACCCAACGAAAACATTACGCCGTTCCGCAAAACCTAAAATACATTGCAATTAACGCCTTTTTGCTGTTTCACATTCTGGCCATCTCCTGCTGGGCTTTGCCGCTAAACAACCCACTGATCTCCTCATTCAGACAACTCGTCCGCCCATACTTCATTTGGTCGGGCGTATTTCAATCCTGGGACATGTTTTCGCCTGATCCTAAAAGGGTCAACAGCTACCTCGAAGCGATTGTCATTTACAAAGATGGTTCAAGCACCTTGTGGAGCTTTCCAAGAATGGAGCTGCTTGGTCCTGGTGAACGTTACGCGAAAGAGCGCTATCGTAAATTCGAAGAAAATCTGCAGAACGATCAATATTCCGGTTTGCGGCCCGATACTGCCCGCTACATCGCGCGCTTGAATAATCAGAAATTAAGCCCACCGAAAACGATCATGCTGGTCGTGAGGTGGTCGGAGACTATTCCTCGTACCGATGACACGTACGATCGCGGGCCTTGGAATTCGAATATCTTCTTCACTTACGATGTGCAGCCTGAGGATTTGAAGTGAGGCTGAAGTCTCTTCTGGATGCATGGAATTCGTTTTTCTTTGCGCCACAATCACCTCTGCCGATCGCATTGTTTCGCATTCTGTACGGTTTGCTGGTTATCATTACCCTCCTGTTGCTCCGGCCCGACTGGCTCACCTGGTATGGCCCTCACGCGTGGGTAAGCCTTTCTACGATGCACACGCTTGAGCCTGGCCCGCGATTGAACCTGTTCACGATCATTCCGCAAAATGATGCCTGGATCGAAGCGCTGTTCTGGGTATTTCTTGCATCGGCGGCGCTTCTAACGGTGGGCTTATTCACACGTTTCAATAGCCTGCTTGTATTTCTTTGCCTCACCTCAATCCAACAACGAAATCTCTACATCACCAGCGGTGGTGACACATTCCTGCGGCTGGCCGGATTCTTCTTGATTTTCGCTCCGGCCGGAGCGGCCCTGTCCGTAGATCGCCTGATTCGAATCCGGCGCGGAAAGGAAGGCGCTAGCATTCTGCCGCGCAGCCCGTGGGCGCAACGCATGATTCAGTTCGAATTAGCGTTACTCTATTTCAGTTCATTCTGCTGGAAAGTGCAGGGCGCTCCCTGGATTCAGGGAACGGCGCTTTACTACGTATATCATCTCGATGAATTTCATCGTTTTCCCCTGCCTTCATTATTTCTGCGCCCGACAATGCTCAAATTGGGCACCTGGCTGGCGCTTGCACTGGAATTTTCCCTGGGTGTTCTGATCTGGATTAAAGAGCTTCGTTATTTTATTTTGGCCCTCGGCGTACTTTTCCACCTCTGGCTCGAATACTCGCTAAACATCCCCATGTTTGAATGGGATGTTCTCGCAGCATATGTTTTATTCATCGAGCCCGACGATATGACGCGCGCCTGGAATTGGATGCGTGGCCACCTCGCCGTGCAAGCTCTTGAGCGATGGTGGACATTCAAGTTCCGACGGGCCGATGCATAATAGCTCAGCAAACAACTCAATTCCTTGTCTTCGAAGTCGCAGTTTTTGGTCTCTTACGGAACCGTCGCCCAGAAAGTAGTGGCGTGTGGGTTCGATTCTTCTCCGCTTTCCCTCTGCGCCGACACTCCCAATAAGTGTTTCCCAGATTCGAAGAGAAGGGGCTGACTTTCTCCTGAAATCCCCTTAACCTTTCCAGTGGCGCTAGCAGGAACCGGAATCGTGAACAACTTGTAGGGTTTTTCTCCCGAAATATCATAAACAATAAATTTCGCGATGCATTTCTTGGTCACTTTTTCCGAGCAGGCAGGCAAGGCCGTAAAGTCGTAGTCGAACGTGACGACAATCGTGTGCTTAGGCGTCTGCGTTTGTGCGAAGCAAGCTTCCCCAGCTATGCTGCTGGCAACCCCCGCAAGAAACAGAGCCAGGAGCTGCAATTTCGTGAAGATCATAGGCTGCCCTAATTCTACATTGAGTTCGTATCTTCCGGCGCCAGTACGCACTTCTTTAGTCACCATCTCCCCCCGTCCCGTTCTCGAAACCTCCCGACTCAAAGGCTTCCACTCCCAAACTCCAAGCCCATGGCAATTTCCACCCGCTGAAAAACTCTCTATAGCAGCCTTGGCCCATTGCTCCATAATTGGACGACGCTTCACAATGAGCATCTTCAAGGAGGAGAACCGTGAAAACGATCATCGGCTTGGCAATCTGCGCAATTCTTGTGATCGCCTCCATGTCAGCTTCCTACACGCAAACCACTAAGAATAGAACCTTGCCGATGAGTTCTCGTGAATCGGATATCGCGCGCGGGAAATATCTCGTCGAAGAAGTCGCCAAATGTGGGGAATGTCACACGCCGCGCGACGCCCAAAATCAGCTCGATTCCGCGCGTTGGTTGCAAGGCGCTCCAAACTGGATCACCTCGGTAAAGCCAGACCCTCAGTGGGCGGACAGAGCCCCGACCCTGGCCGGTTTCCCAGGATATTCAGATAAAGACGGGTTTGACATCCTCGAAAAAGGAATCGGCGCAAACGGCGAAGCAATTCGTCCCCCCATGCACATCTACCACCTGAAACACGAGGACGCCGTCGCAATCATCGCCTATCTCCGTTCTCTCCACAGCGCTCCGGAATAAGCGGTCTCGAAAAAAAGCACTACCGAATTCGCGAATACCTACGCAAGCAGCCTCATGTCTATTCGAATCAGCCAACGTTCACGCATCTTCGGGAGCCGGTCCAAGATAGACAACAAAACGCGCGAGCCTAGCCTCCAACATGTAACGCATGCTGAAACGGCATACGTCTAATGGAGGGCACCTTTTAGGCGGGAATTTGCCGAGTGTGCCGAGTTACGATTGCTATTGGGGCGATGAATGAGTCTCTTGGGACATAGTTTGGCAAACCGGATTAGGGCGACGGCTGCGGGCGCTATCGGAATTGTGTTCCTGGCGGCGCCTCTTGCAGCACCTGCAGCTTCGCGCGAAATTGCGCAGGCCGCAGCCCAGACCCCCGTGGCAAAACAAGTAGGCGTAGTCAAAAGCATTAGCGGAAACGCGCTTACACTCACCACGGATTCCGGGACCGACGTTACAGTTCAAGTCGTAAGCAACGCCAAAATGGTTCGCGTAGCGCCAGGGCAAACAGATCTGAAGAGCGCCGCCCCTATCCAACTCCCGGACATCCATACCGGCGATCGAATACTCGTACGTGGGCAGCCATCGACCGACGGAAAATCTTTTGTCGCCGTTGGCGTAATTGCGATGAGCCGTTCCGACGTGGAAGCAAAGCACCAAAGCGACCGCGAAGACTGGCAAAAGCGCGGAATAGGCGGCCTGGTAAGTTCCGTCGATCCCGCCACGGGCACCATCACCATCTCCGTGACGGCTGCAGGCGGAAAGAAGACAATTGCTATACACACGACGAGCGCCTCGATCCTGCGCCGCTACGCCCCGGACTCCGTTTCATTCGATGAAGCCAAGCCGGCCCCAAGCGACCTGATCAAGCCCGGCGACCAGCTTCGAGCGCGCGGCACGCGCAGCGCGGATGGAAGCGAATTCGCGGCAGAGGAAGTCGTTTCAGGGAGTTTTCGCAATATTGCTGGAACCATTTCCACGATCGACGCTAATGCAAATACGATGACCGTAATGGATCTCATCACCAAGAAGTCGTTCGCGGTGAAAATTACGAGCCAATCACAGTTACGCCGTTTGCCGCCAGAAATCGCCCAACGCATTGCCTTCCGTTTGAAAGGTGCGGGCGCGACCGGCGATCACGCTGGCAACGGTGCTGCTGGCGCTTCGGGAAAAGCCCCAATGGCGAGTGGCGGGTCGCAGCATCCCGAAGGTGGTCCGGGCGGCAACCGTCCCGGCGGTGGACAAGCCGACTTTCAACAGATTGTGAACCGTATGCCCGCGGCTACACTCGCGGATTTCAAGAAAGATGAAGCGGTAATGATCGTCGCCACCGAGGGAACAACTACTGGCCAGGCAACCGCAATCATGGTTCTTGGCGGCGTCGAACCGATTCTCGCCGCCACACCGACCGGAGGCCAAGCAATGACTCTCTCGCCTTGGAGCCTGGGCGGCGCTCCTGCCGTGGCCGGCGATAGTCCATAAACTCATGCGCCCGCGCCACACCCAAATCCAAACCAGGGACACAATGAAATCTCGCCATCGAATCTTGGCTTCATTCTCAATCTTGATATTACTGACCTTTGCGGCCAGTCCGCGCACCGTAAATGCCCAAACCGGCGCTGGTGCATTGCACGGTCAGGTGCTCGATCCTTCAGGCGGCGCCGTAGTAGGAGCATCCGTCGTCTTGACCACACCCAGTGCCGACACTCTGGTTGCCACTACCGACCAGCAAGGAGTCTTCGACCGAAAGGGCCTGCCGCCAGGGAAATATTCAGTTCAGGTCATCGCGAAAGGATTCGCGATTTACAAAAACGACGACGTCGAAATCACCGCCGATAAAGTTCAACAGCTCAAGGTGGCGCTGGAAATCGAGCAGCAGCAAGAGAAAGTCGTGGTGTCCGACGAAGCTCCCACCGTGGACGTAAATCCAGCGAACAACGCAGGAGCAATCATCATCTCAGGCAAAGAGCTCGAAGCGCTCCCGGACGATCCCGACGAATTACAAAGCGACTTGACCGCTCTCGCCGGCCCTTCCGCAGGTCCAAACGGCGGCCAGTTCTACATCGACGGCTTTACGGCCGGTCAGCTGCCGCCAAAATCCGCCATCCGCGAAATCCGCATCAATCAGAACCCGTTCTCAGCGCAATACGACAAAGTCGGCTACGGCCGAATCGAGATTTTCACTAAGCCCGGCGCCGATAAATGGCACGGCCAAATTTCCGTGAACGGCAACGATTCCTCCTTCAACTCGAAGAACCCCTTCTTTCATCAGGACAGCTCTGCAACCCCGTTTCCTCCCTACTACTCGGTGCAGTACAGCGGCAACATCGGCGGTCCGTTGAGCAAGAAAGCATCGTTCTTTTTCACCACAGATATTCGCGACATCAACGATCTCTCCATCGTCAACGCGCAAATCGTGGATACCACCTCGCCCAATTTTCCAATCGTTCCATTTTCTGATGCTGTGCCCACTCCGAAGAGACGCTACAACCTCGGTCCACGTCTCGACTACCAACTCTCCGGCACGAATACACTTTCGGTTCGCTATCAATACTATCGAGACAATATCCAGAACGACGGGATAACCGCATTTTCCCTTCCAACCCAAGCCTTCAACCTTCTCACAACAGAACACACTCTACAGGTAAGCGATACCCAGACGCTCGGACCTAACGTAGTCAACGAAACGCGTTTCCAATATCTTCACCAGACCAGCAGCCAGGTCCCGCAGAACACCGCAACCACTCTGTTGGTACAAGGAGCGTTCGTCGGCGGCGGCAGCAATGACGGAACCGTCCTCGACACTTCCAATCGCTATGAGCTGCAGAACTACACGTCAATCTCGCATGGCACTCATTTCATCAAATTCGGCGTGCGGCTGCGCGGCGTCACCGATTCGAACTTCTCCACAACTGGTTTCAATGGCGAGTACATCTTCCCCTCAATCCAGGCATATCAAGCCGCATTAGCCATCGGCGCGCAAAACGCCTCTCAATTTCTGCTCACAGCCGGCCCCACAGCTGGGATGCCCGGAAATCCGCTCGCGAGCGTGGGACAAGTAGATGTCGGACTCTACGCGGAAGACGATTGGCGCATCCGCCCGAATATCACATTGAGCTATGGCCTGCGTTTCGAATCACAAAACGACATCAGCAATCATGCCAACTGGGCGCCTCGTCTCGGCTTCGCGTGGGGCCTCGGCGGTGGCGGCAAGGCTGCCCCGAAAACAGTTCTTCGCGCCGGCTTTGGCATCTTCTACGATCGCTTCAACTCTTCCTACGTTCTGCAAGAAGACCGCCTGAACGGAATCCGCCAGGCGCAATTCATCTTTACGAATCCCGACTTCTTCCCGAACACAGTCCCGACCAGCACCGTAAGTCCGAGCGTCTACGCCCAGGCCTCGCACTTACGCGCCCCCTACGTAATGCAAACCGCCGTCAGCCTCGAGCGCCAAGTGACAAAGTTTGCGAACGTCTCCCTTTCCTATTTGAATTCGCGCGGCTGGGATCAGCTCTTCACCAACAACATAAACAGCCCTGACCCTGGCACCTTCGATTTTCCGTTCTATACGAGTCCAACGCCCGGTGTGCGTCCTATCGCCGGCTTCGAAAACGTGTATCAATTTCAGTCCGAAGGCATCTACCGCGAAAATCAGATGTTCTTGCAGGCCACGATACGCGCCGGTGCCAGGCTCACCCTCTTCAGCTACTACACGTTGACGTATGCCAACAGCGACACATCATCGGCCACGGCTTTTCCGTCGAATCCGCGGAATATCATGCAGGATTATGGCCGGTCGCCATTCGACATCCGCAACCGCTACTTCCTGGGGGGAACGATCGGTCTGCCGCACAACTTCCGCCTTAGCCCATTCATGATCGTCAGTTCCGGCACGCCGTTCAACATTACGCTGAGCCAGGACTTGATCGGCACCGCGCAGTTCAATCAGCGTCCCACGTTCGCCAACGGTGCCACCGGCCCCACGATCGTCACCGTTCCAGGAATCGGCTCGTTCAACACAGTGCCCTCGCCGAACGCCACGCCAATCCCCGTTGATTTCTTAACCAGCCCATCAAGGTTCACCCTGAACGCCCGCCTCAGCAAGACATTTGGCTTCGGCAAAGAATCAGGCTCAGGCGGGCAACAGACTGTTTCGGGCGGACCCGGCGGAGGTGGTGGAGGAGGCGGCGCCGGCAGAGGAGGGGGAGGTGGCGGAGGAGGGCGCGCCGGCGGGCCGTTCGCGGGAGGGCCGGGAGGATTGGGTGGCGGTGGCACGAATCGCCGCTACAACGTCACACTCAGCGTCAATGCCCGCAATCTCTTCAACTACAGAAATGCCGATATCCCAAGCGGCGTATTGAATCCGCCGACAGCAGATGTCCCGCAGGCCTCGGCTTCGCCCTTTTTCAACGTGCCAAATCACATCTTCGGCCAGCCGTTCTCTTCTCCATCGGCGAGCCGGCTGATTTACCTGCAAGCGGCTTTCAGCTTTTAGGACCAAAGCAGAAGGCGATTCTTGGACCTTTTCGCGAGTGCGCCTGCGCTGAACGGGGAAAGCCCTTCAGAATCTGACGTGCCATGACGGAAGGAATACAGTGGGTGTAATCGAGGCAGACGTGATGCCGCGGCGGGAATCCCCTGAGTGCATTCGTTCGGTCAACGGGCGGAGTTCGTGACCCAGGGATCCGGAAGTGGTTGGGGAATCTGGGGACCGGAACGTGTACGTCGAGCCGGGAAGCCCTGGAGAATGACTACTGCGAAAGCTTCAACGGGAAGTTGTGGAACGAATTCTTGAATGGAGGGATTTTCTATTCGCTGAGGGAGGCACAGATCGTGATTGAGAAATATCGGGTGGAATACAACACGATGCGACCGCATTCGGCGCTCGGTTATAGGCCGCCGTCGCAGGCGGCCTATAACACTCAAGCGCGGTTCTAAACTTGGGCCACGTTCTCGAGGACTCGCTGGGCTGCATTCTCGCCACTCTTGAATGACTCGTCCGTCCACATATAGCCCCAATCGCCGTAACGTCCGCAATAGGCGATCCCGAGGTCATCGAGATAGCCGTGGACCGTCTTAAGTGCTTCCGCCCGCTCGAGGTCGAAGATGATATTGGCGTATCGGAGGAACATCGCCTTTTTGAACAGCACGCGATCGCTCTCTCGAATGAGACCAATACGGCGGAGATCCGTGATGACTGGCTCGATCCAAGCCTCTGGCGAACCGCTAAAGGGCCTGTATTTCTCAGAGAAATAGACCTCTGCCTGTATGCTTCCCGTACCAGCGGGTACATTGGTTGCGGAAAGCATATGCGGAAAACCCAGGCGCGTGAAGCAAATGTCCTCGTCATAGATATAGGTGAGGTGAGAGCGCGAAATATCCTGACGATCTATGCCAATATTCACCAACACCAAAGTAGAACAAGCCAGACGCCGTGAGGCATCCACCACATCCTTTGGGACGCCTTGGATCATCCGAATGAGATCCGGAAGCGGTACAGATGAGACCAACGAGTCATAGCTTGTAGTCGTGCCGCTCGAGAAGGTGAGCCGACGATTGCGGGGATCGATTGATACCAGTTCTTCATTGAGCCTAATGTTTCCGAGAGGCACGAACTTGGTCAAATAGGACTCGAAGCCGCCGGTTTTTGGATAACGGAAGTGCGTGATGTAGTGCACATCTGGTGCTGATTTCGAGAGCGCTCCGCGAAGGACTTCCTCCAGGCTGGGACGATAAATTCGAGGGCCAAGCCAGTCGGTACTCATGTTGGCAGCAGTTGTGGTGTGGTACTTGCGCGTATACTGCATGGGAAAGAGCTCTGCGAATGTCTTGCCGAAGCTGGAATACAGCCAGTCTTCGTAGTTCTTCACCGGCCGATCTGGCGCTTGGCGTTCCTCTACAAAGTCGTTGATCACTTTGATGACGACATCTTCCGGCAGTCCGTTGAGGTTGACCTGCACGGGATGTTGAGGCCAGTGCCCTCGCCAATAGTTGTTTAGATTGATTCGTAGAGTCTCATACTGATTACCGACGCTTTCAGCGAAAAGCTCTTGAATACGGGAGTCTTTTGTAAAAGAAATGTGCGGGCCCACGTCGAAGAGGAAACCGGTCTCGAATCGAAACGAAGCCGTATGACCCCCATGATATCCATTCTTGTCGTACATCACGGGCGTGATACCTTCGGCGTGTAGCCGATAGGCAGCGCCGAACCCGGCCATTCCTGTTCCCAAAACGACGATATTAGGATTTGACATTAAAACAGCTCCTCCTGAATTTGCGATCTTTCATCTTTCATCTTGCAGCCCGCCACGCAGTCACCAGCCTTATGGCAGCGCGACATCAACTATGCTCGAAAAGAAGGCCTTGCAGATCCTCTCGGTCAAGCTGATTGTCTAATATGTGTAGGGTCTGGCGAACGACCGCTCAGCCTTCACGAAACCTCTCCGGCACTTGCGTGTTGTACTGACAAAGACTGCGACCCGTGCTTCATGATTGGCCATCTAGCAAGCTGTTCTTGCCAAAGCGTTCCGACCACTCCAACCAATGATGCGTCCACATCTTCGAAAGAGATCGCACTGTCCCTCGAGATATCCCGGCGCAACACGCACCCTTCTGAGAGAGAAATGGGCAACGCTGCCATGTCGCGTGCCACATTCGCGTTGTCGATAAGTCCGTACGTACAGAACCCACCAACACCATCCAAACGCTCGCCGGCTTTTAGATCACGCTTGGCCATGGTGAGAACCTCACACACCGGACCGTCTATTGGCGTAACAGTTGGATCATGTTGAATGAACGCTCGAGCGATGGTCGACGCGATTTGGATGTACGGCAAGTGAAATGGAGTGTAAAAGACGAAGAAAGGCCCGTCGCCGAGTCTGTAGTACGCTAGTTGGGCCTTCTTGAGCGGCTCTTCCTCATGAACGATGACCCATGCACCCGTGTGCGGCGCGGCACCCACTGAATAATCAACCAGCCCGGTGGTCAGCATCTGCTCGGAAGGCAACAAATTAGACATCTCTCGAACGTACTTGCAAGCCGGGCCGTACATCCCTCGACGGCCAACGTGGAATCCCGTTGCATTAGCAAGAACTGTCGTCTCCATCGACAACTTGGTGGCATCTGCGAATGATGTTACCTTTCTGACGTCTTGGTCATATTTGTCAGCAAATCCTCGCTGAGTCTCAGGAGTTCGATAGTGGTCCACCATACCCTTGATGTTGCCCGCGGCTACGGGTCGGAGCCCCACTGATTGGAGGTAGCGAAGTAGCGTCATCGCCACGCCCGGCTCATCACCATCAGTATTCGTTAACACGACTCCGGCCTGTTCTGCCTTAGCCTTCAGAATAGGACCGAGCAATGAATCGAGCTCGCAATTAACTATAACCACGTGTTTGCCATGATCGAAGGCATCGAGCACAACTTGGGCGGCAGGTTCGACCGTACCCGTCACTTCCACAATGATGTCGACAGCGTCAGATGCAGTCAGTAGTAATGGGTCGTCGGTCAGCACAGGAACCCCACGATCAATTGCCGCTACCACTTCGCGAGGGGAATCTGGACAAACCCACTCTGTAATCCCAGCCTCTCGGAAAGCCCGTTCGCCGTGTTCGGGAGTCCGATTTGCAATCGCCACAAGTCGCATGCCCGGCACCGGTGTTCCGAGCTGCAAGGTAATTGCGCGACCGGTTGCCCCGGCTCCAACCATGCCTACACGAATCGGCCGGCCCGCGGATTCTCGTTCCCGTAATGAAGTATCTAAGCCCATCTTCGTCAGCCTCCTATGATTTCAAAAGCGGCCAATTGCGGTCTTGCTCGGAAACTACTGTCGCAGCCAACGGCCACTGAATCGCAAGCGCTGGATCGTCGTAACGAACCCCGAAAGCTGCTTCAGGGGAAAAAAACTCCGACGTGTGATAATTAATCTCGGTGTCATCCATCAACGTCATATAACCCTGGGCGAATCCCTCAGGGACGTAGATCATCCGGCCATTTTCCTCGCTTAACTCCACCCCGTACCAGCGCTTATACGAGGGCGAATCAGGACGCAGGTCTGTGATGACGTCGAATATTGCTCCTCGAGTGCATCGCACGATCTTCGCTTCAGCGTGCGGAGCTCTCTGGAAATGTAGTCCCCTCAGAGTGCCTTTTCGACGGCTGAAGCCAACATTTGACTGCGCCACCTCGGCTTTTAGGCCATGCTGCAAAAGCTCGTTCTTGCACCACGCCCTCGCAAAGTATCCACGATCGTCGTTGAATCTCTCCAGATCGATGACGTAAGCACCGGGGAGAGTCGTTTCCTTGAAAATCAAGAATTCGCTCCAGGTGATTGAGTCATCTAAGCGGAAAGGGGCTTCATTTCGCTGGCAACTCCACGGCTCGTTCGCCATCGTAAGGCTTCGTCCAACTGGCCTGTGCTTAAGAGATGCCTGATTTGACCGATTCGTTTGTACTTGGGCCCCTCATATTCGTCCTTTTGTAAGCCGAACTTTCGGTAAGAGTCGTAGATTTGTTCCACCCCACGCGGGACATTCCAACGCAGTGGATAGGCCGGAAATGTGCGAGCGTATTTGCCAAAATCAACCCTGTAATTCCTCTTATCCGGTTCGGCTCCTTCTGCAAACCGAACTTCGCAGTTTGGTACGGTGGCCTTGACGAACTCTGCCAATTGAAACACCTGATAGTTTTCGGAATTCATGCCGACGTTGATGGCCTGGTTATGAATCAGCTCTCTGGGCGCGGCCAGTGCCGCAATTACAGCCAAGCTTATATCTTCGATGTGTACCAGCGGTCGCCATGGTTTTCCATCACTCTTTAGCAGAATGTTTCCGGTAGTAAACGCCCACGCAATAAGATTATTAACAACCAAATCGAAGCGCATTCTGGGAGAGACACCATAAGCTGTACTGTTCCGCATGAATACCGGACTGAAGCCATCACTCGCTAGGTGCTTTACGTCCCGTTCGACCATCACCTTGGATTTCGCATAAGGTGTCACTGGATTCAGGGGAGCATCTTCATCCTGCATCCCGTCTCCCGCAGCCCCGTAGTTGCTGCACGATGATGCAAAGACGAATCTCGAGGTTCCCAGCTCCTTAGCCATTGCCGCGAGCCTAACGGAAGCCGCGTGATTAATCGCATACGTAAGTTCCGGGTTCAGGTCCCCAAGAAGGTCATTCGAGAGTCCAGCCAAATGAACAACCGCTTCTATGCCAGCAAGATCTGTCTTCTCGATATCGCGTACATCTTTGATGATCTCGGGAACTTGAGGGAGACCGTCTCCATAGGTACTGTTTCGAAAAAGGTCGCTATCCAGCCCGACGACGGTGTGCCCTGCTTGCTGCAGCATCGGAACCATCACCGAGCCGATATATCCCTTGTGTCCGGTAACCAAAATCTGCATTTTGATGTGCCCTGCCTTGTTCAGTTCCTGCTAACCCCAACTCCATTCCAAGTGCTTTCTTTCCATTGCCTCACAGAACCAGTTTGCGACAGTAGACAGCTTCGGCCTGGCCGCAGGGTGCATTGCATTCCATGCCCCCAATCGCATGATCGAGCGATGACCAAAGTCATCATCATACTTTGCGGATTTCGTACTCCAGAATCAAATGATCCCGAAAGGTGTGTTCCACGTCAATTTCAGCGAGTCAGCGGTGATCCTGGTGTGCATCCTTGCCATAATGATGAAGATGACATGGGAGAGACCGTCTGCTTCAGTTCTTCAAAGATCGCTTTTACCTCCGCCCCGACGAGAGGCAGCAATTATCACATTGCGTAGGTAAGCGCACAAGCTACCGCCATTGACGCCGACGGGATCAAGCCGACAACAATCACTGCAATCGCGCTACCAGACTTGCCGTCCGGGCGAGATTGGGTGCGAACCATGCTCTAGTTAACTGTTGAAAACAAACGGGTTGTTGGTCACTCGCCGGCCAGAACAAGGCTTACACACATCAGCCATCTGGAGACGGACATATGTAGGGAAAGCTTTTGCCACGGATTGAAAGCATTGTTCCTACGGTGACCTGACCGGGGATTTTTGTACCAGGTGCAGCGGCTGGCTAAATGTACCCGGCATTGGCGCGGCGCTCTGAGGCTATTGCCTCCAGAAGCTTTTCGCTGGAAAGCATATCGGCGGGCTGGATGGCTAGACGGCCTTTGATACGCGTCGCGATTTGCTCGGCCATTCGGTAGCGAACGCCCGGTTCGAGTGCGTCACGGCGGTTTAAGAATGATTCGATGAGAGCGAATTCCTCGGGACTGAGGCGCTCGGAACCGTATTTCACAGTGCCGGGATTCTTCGCCGCTTCCCAGAGTGGCTTGATGTCCTGCAGCGTCCGCTCGTGGACGACAATTGTGCCGGCAACCAGGTCGCCGAGGCGTTTGTTTTGCTTACTGATCACTGCGCTGGCAATCCCGATCCCATAAAAAAATGGAAGCTGATCCACGATTCGCATCATATTTCGAGCCACCGATTCGGAAGGAGTGATCGGGCGGCCCGATTCTTTAATCACACGAATGTGAACCGTGCGCTTTCCCGGGGTCTGCCCGTTCCAGATTACTTCGAAGATTGCGAAATACCCGTAGTAGAGAAAGAAAAGGAGCAGCACGAAGATAGCGATCACCCATTGTTCGGAGAGCCCGAATCGTTTGGTGGGCAGCGTGAGTGCGAGCAGCCCCAAGGCGAGACCAAGGACCGCAAACACAGAGAACTGTATCGCAGTATCGAGCGCAATGGCCAGGAAGCGGCTGCCTATTCCGGCAATGGCAAACTCAAGAGACGTTTGCTCTGGCGTGTCGATGGTAAGCTTGTCAGCGTAAGCACCGGGCGGAGACGCGGGAACAGGTGGAAAAGACATGATCTCTACGCGGTGGCTCGAAAAACGTAAGCCGAACTGGTCGAGGCTGGAAGATCTGCTGGCCCGCTCGAAAGGGCGCGGCGTGAGCGCGCTCGATCACAAAGATTTGCAGGAGCTAGGCCTTCTCTATCGTCAAACCGCATCAGACCTCGCAATCGCGCGGGAGGATATCACAAGCAGCCAGCTCGCGGCTTATCTGAACTCGCTCCTCGGGCGCACGCATAACCTAATTTACATGGGAAATAAGCCGAAAGTTGCGGGAATCGTCCGCTTCTATTCGGAAACGTACCCCCGCATTTTTCGCGAGTTGTGGCCGCAGACACTCCTGGCGTTTGCGATTTTCGCAGTAACCGGCTTAGCAGCGTTTATTCTGACGATGCGCGATCCCACCTTCGCGCATCGCCTGTTGGGCACACACATGATGGAAACAATCGAGAAGCGGGAAATGTGGACTCACTCGATTGTAACCATAAAGCCACTCGCCGCTTCGTCGATCATGACGAACAATTTGTCGGTTGCGTTTGCAACCTTCGCATCTGGAATTACTGCGGGAGTCGGCACCGTGTGGATGATGGTACTCAATGGATTGTTGATTGGCGTAATCGGAGCCGCTACGTTGCAGGCGGGGATGGCGGGGCAGCTTTGGACGTTTGTGGTTCCCCACGGCGTGCTGGAACTGCCCGCAATTTTCATCGCAGGTGGCGCGGGGTTTGAGATTGCTCGCGGGATGTTGTTTCCGGGGCTCCTGCCTCGGCGCGAATCGCTCGCGCGAGCGGGCGGACGAGCCGCGCAATTGCTGCTCGGAACGATCCCGATGCTGATCGTAGCAGGAATAATTGAGGGTTTTCTTTCGCCGTCGGAAACTGCCGCGCCGCTAAAATTCCTGTTCGGAGCAGTGATGTTTGCTGCGCTTGTGACGTACCTCATGCGAGCGCAACAAGTGCGAAAGCCGGAAGAATCCTGAGATTCTCCTGACTAGAGCAAGCCCCGCTCTTTTACGTCCATGTATTGATTGACCAGCGAGCTCGCCAGCAATCCGGGCATCAATTCGAGCACGAGCACGCCGCGCTGTCGAAGGGCGCCCAACAAAGCACTTCGCCGATCCGCAATTTCGAGCGCCGCCACGTGGCGGTACATATCTTCTGTGGTTTCGGGCGTTGCCGCGGCAAGTGCGTTGAGGTCGGGCTGGCCCATTGCCGCAAAAACGATAAGGTGGCGGTTGGCCATGTGCATCGCAAATTCGAGAACTTCCGGCGTGGTAGCGGTTTCAGCGAAATCCGTGATCCAGACAATGAGGCTGCGGCGCTTTTGCTCGCTGAGCAGGGTGTGGACCGCGCGTCCGTGGTCGGCTTCACCCGCCTCTCCACGAATATGCGCAAGAGCTTCGACTATAGCCCGCATCTGATGCGGGCCGCGCGCAGCATTGAGATTCTGCTGAATGTTGCGGCCGTAGGCCAGCAGGCCCACACGATCGCCGCAGTGCATCGCGATCTGGGCGAGCGAAAGCGCTGCGTTGGCGGCGTAGTCGAGTTTCGAGATGGCAATGCGCCCGGGCTCGGCCACTTTCGCGCGAAGTAATCGGCCGGCATCGAGGACGATCCACACGGCCTGGCTGCGCTCGATCTGAAACACGCGTGTTACCAGGTGGTTGCGGCGCGCAGTGGCTGTCCATGAAATGTCGCGCAGTTCGTCGCCCTCGCGATATTCGCGCAAACTATCGAATTCGCGGCCCTGGCCCCGCTGGCGGCGACGGCGCTTTTCAAGTTCCACCTGGCGGCTGCGAATCAGGTATAGCGTATGTTGTTTCGCTTCGTCGAGATTCGGAAACACTGTTACCGTTTGTGGAGCATTAGCGACGGCCCATCGCTCCGCGATGCGCAGAGCGCTTTGGTATCGGACAAAAATGCGGTTCAAGTTCGCGTCGCCGCGCTGTGACGGAAGAATCGGATACTGAGATTCAGCGGACGTACCCGCGGGGACGTCGACCTCCACTTCCGCAGGTGTGAGCTGAAGTGCGGCGGGCGTCTCGTCAACAACACGAGCATGGACGGAAACGCGCCCAAAATTCCGAACCGCAATCTTCACATAGCTAGGAACGGCAAGGGTAGGTCGCAGGCTCCAAACTCGACGCACTTCGAGCTGATCGGGCGCAGGAAGGCGCAGCAGATCCCAGGTCCAGACGGCGAAGAATAGAAAGTCCCACAACAACATCGCGTAAATAAATCTGGAAAACCACCACGCAGGTACGAGCCAGACGAGACCGAGCACGAGCGCCACGAAAAATCGCGGGCCAAATCCAAACGGAACGCGGCCCAGCCGCCGGCCGCGAGCAATTGCCTCTTGCGGAATCAGAGGCTTCTCGTACATCTACTTCGGAACCTCCACCGTCGCGAGAAGCTCGGAGATCACCTGGTCGCTCGTGAGGCCTTCGAGTTCGGCTTCCGGTTTGAGTAGAACGCGGTGGCGCAGGACGGCGGGGGCGGCAGACTTGATGTCGTCAGGGATGAGGAAATCGCGGCCTTCCATTCCCGCGATCGCGCGCGCCGCTGCGAACAACCCTAGCGCGGCTCGTGGGCTAGCGCCAATCGTCAACGCGGGCCAGTCGCGCGTACGGCGAATCAAAGTGACCATGTAGCTGTAGAGGCTCGGCTCCACGCGAACTTTTTCCACTTCCCCTCGCGCAGCCTTTAGCAGCATGGGTTCAATCGCTGCGATTTGTGCCGCGTCGAGGCGGCGCGCATCAAATCCCTGGCTGTAACGAGAGAGAATCTCCGTTTCTTCCTCTGCGGTGGGATACGTCATGCTGATTTTGAGGAGAAAGCGATCGAGCTGCGCCTCAGGCAGAGGATAGGTGCCCTCAAACTCAATCGGGTTTTGCGTCGCCAGCACTGTAAAGTTTTCTGACAGCGGATAGCGCGTGCCGTCGATCGTCACCTGCCGCTCTTCCATGGATTCCAGCAGCGCGGCCTGCGTGCGTGGCGAAGTGCGGTTGATTTCGTCGACGAGCAACAGATCGGTGAACACCGGGCCGCGATGCAGCGAGAAGGAACTCGTGGCCATGTTGAAAACGTTCGTGCCCATCACGTCCGCAGGCATCAGGTCGGCGGTGCACTGCACACGTTGAAAGCCCAGGCCGCAGATTCGCGACATCGTTTTCACCGCGAGCGTTTTTGCAATTCCGGGCACTCCCTCGATGAGCACGTGTCCGCCGCAAACCAGCACCGTGAGGAGCTGGTCGGCAATCTGACGCTGTCCGACAATTACTTTCGAAAATTCGCCGCGAACATGATTTGCCAGGCGCGAGAGGTTTTCCACGATTAGGGCTTCTCCTGTCGGAACTTTCGTTTCAATCCTGCGCGATGTTCGTAGGTCTCGAGCCCCTGCACGATTTCGAGCGCCTCTGCGGGCGAGACTTTCTCAGCCCGGCTCGCCGTTTCCGCGCGTTCAAGCGTTTTCAAGATGCCTTCATCCCTTATGCCGAGACGTTTCGCAGCGGCCTGTTCAAGCGCAGCGTCAGGCGTCCCGAGCGGCAGCCGCAATTGGCGCGCAAGAATTGTGCGAAATCGCCGATACACCGCAGCCACAACCGCTGGTTCACCGTGCGCGCGCGCGTAGAGGCCGCCGAGTGTATCAACAAATTCAAGCGGCGACAGACGTGAAACCACGGGCGGAACAGCTGTAGGTCCGCTTCGCCGGCTGAAGGTGAAAAGCACCACCAGACCAAGAATCGCAAGCTGCAACATGCCCCACGGCACTGGAGTTTTCTGAAAATACCCCCACAGCGAAGCCTGCTCCCCGTGGAAGTATTCATCCCAATAAATGTCGGGCTGTCTGCCTTGCTTCGCAAGCGGATTGCTGACCGCGTTCAGGAAAAGATTCAAATTGTCGTCACGCGTAATGCCTGAATTGGTCAGCGGTCCCGGGCCGGCCCACCACAGGATCTCGCCTTCGCCCAGACGCCAGCTCACCACAACCGGTAACTCCGGATCCCCGTAGAGTGCAAGTTGCGATTTCATCTCGCCCCAGGCGGCCTCCGGTTTGAGCGATATTTTGCCGGCGCCTCGCGAATACCCGCTCGGGAATCTCGATTCGAAAACTTTCCATTCATCCGTGGCTGCTTCAGCACTGTCCGAGAGTGTTGCTTCAGGGAAAAACGTGCTAATCCGGGGTCCTGTGAAGAGAATCGTGCCGCCCTGATCGACAAATGCCGCGAGCGCTTTTTTTTCGTTCTCTCCCGGAAGTTCCAGTGGATTCGCAAGGATCAAGACAGAGTTTTCCGCATCCTCCGGCAATTCCGTAGGCGGCCGTTCCCACGGTTGCACATTGCGTCCGAGTTGCTGGAGAAGTACGTATGCGGCGCGGGCGCCGTCGGGCGATGTCGAGAAAATCGACGGAATGGCCGGGCCCTGTTCACTGGGTGGCGGCGAAACGAACGCCACAGCGGCGGTCAGGACGATCAGAACGGCAGCCGTCGCCAGGAGCAGTTTGCGGTCGGCCGGATCGATTCTTGAATCTGGCTTTCGACCTAAGTTAGACGGCATCCAAGATCCTCAACGTGTTTCAAGCATTCGCGAAAATCTTCGGCGCTCGCCGGACGGCGGCCATACCAAACGCGCTCGAGCTGGGTCGTGAGTCCCACCATCGGCGCGCGCTGTGCAGGCGTCGCGGAAGCAGCCGTTAGCGCCCCTGACTTGGCGGGATTGCAAAGAAGCCGCAGCTGCTCGCGAGGCGTGCGGGTGTGATCGACCGTGAGAATCGACAAATCCTCAAGCCGCGTGATGCCGGCCCAATAAAGCAGATGGATCGCTTCGCGGAATTCTCCGCGTGCTGCGGCATCTTGAGCCCCGCGAATCCATTCTTGCCACGAGCGGTGTGCGGCGATGGTTCCTATAGACTGCAGGGCAATATTGCGCCCACGACTGGTCCAGAATCGAACGAGCATCGTGACGAGCCAGCAGACAACCCCGAAAATGATGAGCCAGAAGAGCAGCTTAGATCCGATGGGATGCCGCGCCATGCTTCCGAAAAGTTTCTCAAACATTCTCAGCACCCACTGGCCGATTTTTTGGCGGAGCTGATCCCATGCAGAGGGCGGTCCGGCGGGCGAGAATTCGCGGCGCTTCAGGATCTGCTCTAGCTTGGCGCGAGCGGTAGAATCGCTCGATGACGAGACGGCGGCTTCTGACGCGACGTAGCCTTCCGCTTGCGTGGCCGCGTTCTCCGCCCACATCCCGGCTTGCTTGAGAATTTCTTTCCGGTGCGCGTCGTCCCGTGCAACGCGGTCGAGCAGATCGCCTAACGGCTCACTTGAGATTTCGTAGCGGCGCTCGGGTGTCTCGACTACCCAAGAGGCGGGCAAGCGGCGACGCAGCGCCAGCGCCTCGTTGGCCGTACCATTCCCACCTAACAGCTTTGCTTCCAGAGCCCGAAGTTCGGCGGCAAAGGCAGTAGCATCTTCCGCTGTAGGCGATTGCGCTACGGTCGGTCCGGGTTTCTGAATGGAAGCAAGGCAAGGAAGAGCGTGCAGTAGGACGCACAAGCCACCAACTACGATGCTGTGCAAGACAGGTTTCTTGATGCGTAGGAACGGAGCCCGGTAGCGTTTCACCGAACGATTCTCAAGAGAGCACAGAAGGCACGCTGCTGGGAACCGGTGAAGCCCCTCCCAGGGGATTCATCATCATTTGCAGATCGAAGGCTTCTTTCCGCACACGCAAATCGTAATAGAGAATCGCGCTGGCGATAGTGAGAACAGGGGTCACCAAAGTAGTGGCGATTGTGGATCCGATTTGCGTCAACGCCATCCACATACGCATCGTTTCCGGGTGGCTCTTCGCCGCCGAAAGAAACATCATGAACTGGAATGGTGCGGCAAATAGAGCGCCCGCTGCGAAGCTTAGAGCGAAATATAGAAGAATAATCAAGAACGCCCGGCCCGCATTGTCTTTTGTCAGCTCGAAGCTGCGCTCCAGTGACGTGCGAGGGCCGAGGTTTTCGATCAGCGCAGCCGGTATGCATACTGCCAGGCGGCACATTACATAGATCCCCGGTATGATCAGCAGAATAAATGCAGCGCCAGTCGCAAGGCCGTTTAATAGGATCACCCCAAAAAGATTCCCCGCTTCCCCGCGCATCCGACGAAACGAATCTGAAATCGTAATTGTCCGGCCCAGGTACAGCTCTGATACCGCTATGACGGTGGCACCTTGTGCGAACAAATGAACGATGAGCCAAACGATGAGGACCAGGAGCCCGAGGATAATAGCCGCTACTCCCATCCCAGCGGACATTTGCGCAATTGCTGCAGTTTTTCCCTGTTTTCCCGGAAGCGTGATGAACACCTGTGCAAGATTCACTATGAGCAAAAGAATCTGTGGAATGGCACAAATTCCCAGGAACAATAGAAAGTGGGTGCGGTATAGGGTGAACGTGCGGTCGAGAATCTCCCCCACAGAGAGTGGGCGCAAATCCAGATTCTTCACGTGTGCCTCCGGCCCTGCTTGTGGGGTACCGATAGCGGCACTTTACCAGAGATGGGCCTAAAAGAGGAACGCCCTCGAGGTGGCCTGTGCTCTAAGTAAAATTAGCAATCGCTCCGCAGCTCGACAAGACTTCGATTTTCGCGGCAAACCACTATTAGAACGGCCCGACCGAAAACTGCTTACTTGCCCGCAAGCGTCCGGATAAACTGGCATACCGTGGAACAAGCGAACGTTGTGATCATCGGCGGAGGCGTAGTCGGCTGCGCGATTGCAGAGACGCTTTCGTCTCGCTGGAGCGACGTCTTTGTTTTGGAGGCCCTGCCGAAAATCGGGATGGCCGCGAGTTCGCGCAACAGCGGCATTATTCACTCAGGTCTGTATTATCCGCCGGGATCGCTGAAAGCTCGCCTCTGTGTGCGGGGCAATAAGCTAACGTATGGGTTCTGCGTCGCGCATGGCGTTCCCCACCGCAATACGGGCAAATTGGTCGTGGCAACGTCGGCCGCCGAGTCCGAAGAACTCGTTGCGCTAATGAAGAATGGCGAGGCAAACGGCGTCGAAGGAATGCGAATCATAGATCGCGCTGCGATTCGGAAACGCGAGCCGCATGTGAACGGCTACGCGGCCATTGAAGTTCCCTCCACGGGAATTGTCGGAAGCGAGGAGATGACCAAAGCCTACGCTCGCATCGCGAAAGATCACGGCGCGAATATTGTCACCAATGCGGCCGTCGAGCGGCTTGAGCCCACCTGCGAAGGGATTCGCGTTGTAAGCTCCGCCGGTGAAATTGAAACGCGCTGCCTTGTGAACAGTGCCGGCCTTTTTGCGGACGAGATTGCGGCTATGCTCGGTTCACCGATGGCAGCACACAGGATCTACCCGGTCCGCGGCGAATATTGCGAACTGGTTCGCTCTAAGCAGCACTTGATTCGCGGCCCGGTCTATCCACTGCCGCATCCCGAAGGAGTGAGCCTCGGCGTCCACTTCACCAAGACCGTCTGGGGAAATGTTTTGCTCGGCCCAACGGCCACATATCTTGACGATAAAAATAACTACGAACGAGATCGTCAGTCTGTCGAGCAGTTCGCACGTGGCGCAAAACTTCTGCTACCGGAAATCGAGCCTTCCGATCTGGTCCCAGCGTACTCCGGCATTCGCGCCAAGCTAACGCTACCAGCCAAGCACGGAGAAAAGCAGGTCGCAGACTTCATCATTCAGCGGGATCCGGAATTCCCGCAAGTTGTCCAGCTGATCGGCATTGAATCACCCGGACTTACTTCGGCTCTTGCCATTGCTGAACACGTAAGCGGCTTAGTGGCTGAGATTCTTGCCTGAATTGTCCGGCCCAAAACCTCTCAATCACTTTCTACTCGTCAAATAGTTCGACCAAGGTAAGCTAGTGACTTACCGGAGAGCTGATGCTGCGACTCGGATTGATCGGTTGGCGCGGAATGGTCGGCAGCGTGCTAATGCAGCGCATGCGCGAAGAAAACGACTTTGCCGGCATCGAGCCGGTTTTCTTCTCCACGTCGAGTATCGGCGCCGCAGCGCCAAAAGAGGCGGGCTACAACAGCTCGCTAAAAGACGCCAAAGATCCGCAGGCTCTAGGCCCGTGCGACGTTTTGATAAGTTGCCAGGGCGGCGACTACACGGCCGAAATCTACGGGCCGTTGCGGAGTAGCGGCTGGAAAGGCTTTTGGATTGACGCGGCCTCAACGCTGCGCATGAGTGACGAAGCGGTCATCGTCCTCGATCCGGTGAATGAGGCCGTAATCCGCAACGGCCTGGCGCGCGGGCTCCGCACATTTGCCGGCGGCAACTGCACCGTCAGCTTGATGTTGATGGCCATCGGCGGCCTTCTGAAGGCGGGACTCGTCGAGTGGATTACGACGATGACGTATCAGGCGGCCTCGGGCGCGGGTGCTGCCAAAGTCTTGGAGCTGGTCAAGCAAATGGAATGCATCACGGACCCAACACGCGCCAAGCCATCTGAAAACGCTCTCGAAGTCGATCGGATGGTTACTCAGGCACAGCGATGCCGAGGCCTGCCTTCTCGCGAGTTTGGAGCGCCCCTCGCGGCCAGCCTGATTCCATGGATCGATCGAGAAATGCCCGACGGCCAAACACGCGAAGAATGGAAAGGTATGGCCGAGACCAACAAGCTCATGGGCCTCCATCCGCAGGTTCCGGTCGATGGCATTTGCGTGCGGGTTGCAACGATGCGATGCCACAGCCAGGGCCTCTGTATCAAACTCACGAGGGATGTCCCGCTCCGAGACATCGAGGAAATTCTGGCCAATAGCAACCAGTGGGTGCGGTTGATTCCCAACGACCAGGAATCCACTACGCGGTGTCTCACGCCCGCAGCAGTTTCCGGCAGCCTTAACGTTCCAATCGGCCGCGTTCATAAATTAACGCTCGGTCCGGAGTTTCTGGGAGCCTTCACGGTAGGCGATCAATTGCTTTGGGGCGCAGCGGAGCCCCTGCGACGTATGCTCAAGATCATTCGCGAGAGCTAAAAGGCCGCGGCTAGCTTCTTCCGCGAACAACGAAGGATTTTCTATGAAGTGGGTATCGTCACGGAAACTTCTTCCGAGAACTGGCTCTCTGATTCCCCCGCAGCCACCGCCGTGACCACGTAGAAGTAAGTCGCGCCGTCAATCACATTGTTGTCCGTGAAGGATGTCAAAGGATCGGGGCTGGAATCCAATCTCGAAAATGAACCGGTCGTACCCGTTCGCCGATAAATGAAATAGCCGATCGCGGAGGACGTGCTCGCTGTCCACGTCAGCCCGACGCTGTGGTCTCCGCCCTGCAACCCTGCTCCGCCGAGCTCGATTTTGACGGTTGGCGCGTTACTCGAAACAGTGAGCGCGCCAGACAGAGCCCCTTTGCTCTTGGGGTTGAATTTCACCGTGACCGTCTCCGACTGATTCGGAGCCAGCGTCACATTCGACCCCCCGCTCGCACTGAATCCGGACCCGGAGACACTCACCCCCGTAATCGTGACGTTCGCATTTCCCGAATTAGTGATCTTCACGTCTTTGGTCTCGCTGCTGCTCACCAGGACATTTCCAAAGCTCAAGCTCGTCTCGCTGACCTTCAGCTTTATCGACTCCTCCACCCCGGTGCCGCTCAAATTCACACTCGCGGGAGATTCGCCAGCATTGGTCTTGATCGATATGGTCCCCGTCTCCGCCCCACCCGCCATCGGCTTGAATGCCACGTTGAAATTCATGCTCGAGCCGGCAGCCAGTTTCGTGGGAACCGTTAGTCCAGACAGGCTGAAACCCGTTCCAGCAATATCGGCGCTGAAAATCTTCAGTTCTCTTGTTCCCGTATTCGATATTTTGATTGTTTGCGTCGCATCAGTCTTGACGGTCACGTTGCCGAAGCTGGCTGCAGGCGGCGTAACAGTCATCGCACGCGTGCCGCCTCCAGAATCGCCGACCAGTCCGCAACCGGTTAGCGATAGTCCAGCGGCTAATATTGCGAAGGGAATAGCTAGATTCAGGGTTAAGTTACGCATTCCTGCGATAGAAACCACACGCCTAGGCACTCAAAAGCCTCCCAAGATCAAGATCTGCTGGACACATCGATTGTGAGGGGAGACTTCATAGAGGAACCACTGGACGCAGGTACAAAAAGGGGACAGGTAGTTAACCTGTCCCTTTCCAATAACTTATAATCTTGGTTCTACTTTTCCCTAGTACCGCGTTTCTAGTCGGTCGCTCTAGGGGATAATGGCCTGCACTTCGGTAGAATTCAGGCTCTCAAGCCCGGTGTTGTCAATTGCCCGCACGATGTAGAAGTAAGTCTGGCCGGATTGAACCGCCGAGTCGTTATACGAATCAGCGGCCACAGGCGCCGAGTCAAGAATCGAATACGGGCCGCCGGTAGTCGTGCTCCGGTAGATGTTGTACCCGATCACGTCGGTCGACACGCTGGCCGTCCAAGTCAAAGCTACCGTGTGCGGGGTCTGCTGCACGCCTGTTCCTGCAAGGTTGATCGTCGGCGAATTGCTGGCGTTGCTGCTTACTGCCACGTTTCCCGTCACCGCACCAGCCGTAGTCGGGGCAAACGTAATCACGAGGGTGGCTGTTTGGTTAGGCGTCAGCGTTGTGCCGCTCACACCGGTGGCGCTGAAGCCTGTTCCCGTGGCGGTCACACCAGAGATCATCACGTTTGAATTTCCGGTATTTGTCAGCGTCACATTTACCGATGCGCTGCTGCCGTCGTTGACGCTGTTAAAATTGAAGCTCGACGGATTGGCGCTCAGAAGCTGAGTCGCTGTCTGACCGGTGCCGCTCAAGGCGATCGAGATCGGCGAGTTCGGAGCACTGCTCACTACTTGCACCATTCCCGAAGCGCTTCCGCTCGTTGTTGGCGCAAACACCACGTTGAACGTCTTATTCGCCCCTGCATTGATCGTCATCGGTAAGCCGCTCATGCCACTGAGGCTGAAGCCAGTGCCGCTCACATTGACCTGTGAGACTGACACCGAAGCGGAACCCGTATTCGACAAGGTGATTGTCTGCGAATTGCTGCTGCTCGTGCTCACCGTGCCGAAGCTGGCGGTGGAAGGATTCGCGATAAGTTGACCCTGGATCCCCGCTCCGCTCAATGTAATTACTGCTGGAGAATTCGGAGCGTTACTCGAAATCGAGATGCTGCCGGTAACGTTTCCGGCTGTTGTCGGTGCGAAAGTCGCGGCGAAAGTGACGCTTGCGCCCGGATTGATCGACGGCGCGCCCAATCCGCTCAAGCCAAAACCTGTGCCCGAAGCCGTCGCTCCGGTAATGGTTACCACAGCATTTCCGGAATTGGTCAGCGTGATGTTCTGCGAAGAGTTGCCGCCCACAGAAATATTCCCGAACGGCACGTTGGCCGGATTGATTGTCAGACCCGGCTGCGATTGTGTAGCGGTCCCGCTAAGCGGAATCGCAAGTGGCGAACCTGGAGCGTTGCTCACAATGGAGACGCTGCCGCTCGCGGCGCCCGTGGCTGTCGGCGCAAACTTCACGTTGAACGAAGTGCTTTGGCCTGCATTCAAGGTCGCCGCCGAAAGCCCGCTCATGCTGAAACCGGATCCCGACGCCGAACCGGACGAAATCGCGACGCTGCCAGTGCCCGTATTCGTGAGTGTGACGGATATCAAAGAGCTGTTGCCAACCGCCAGACTGCCGAAACTCACCACGCTCGGGTTTGCGCTGAGATGCGGTTGCGTTCCCACCCCAACCAGATCGACCGTCAAGGTCGGATTCGATGCATTGCTGGTAATTGTCACGGCGCCCGCCGCGCTTCCCGTTGCAGTCGGTGCAAACTTTGCCGTAAATGTCGTGGTCTGGCCAGCATTCAGCGTCATCGGACTTAGACCGCTTATGCTGAAGCCCGTGCCCGTCGCAGCTGCTTGCGAAATCGCAATCGCGCTCGCTCCGGAGTTCGTCAGCGTCACCGATTGACTTCCGCTGCCTCCCACCGTGACGTTCCCAAACGAAACGCTACCAGGTGTCGCAACCAGCGCTGCGCTCTCGCTAGTTCCAGTTCCCGCAAGGTCAAGGCTTTGAGTTGAATTTGGAGCGTTGTCGAAAAACTTGATGCTGCCCGTCATTCCCTGTGCGGCCGATGGCGCGAACTTCACGTTGAACGACATATTCTTCGTCGCAGCGATCGTGGACGGAAACGTGAGACCGCTCATTGCGAAACCGGAACCAGAAATCTGCGCCGAGCTCAAAACCAAATCAACGTTTCCGTTGTTCACCAGTGTCACTGCCTGTGTCGTGCTCTGCCCCACCTTCACGTTTCCGAATTGGACCTTTCCCGGCAAAACGGCCAGTACCGGCTCCGTGCCAGTGCCCGTTAACGCGATCTTAAGAGGAGAATTCGCGGCGTCACTTTCGATCGAAAGGCTGCCATTGATCACGCCCGCAGAAGCTGGCGCCAGTTGTATCTGAAGCGTCCCCGACTGCCCAGCCGGAATCGTAATCGAAGAATTTCCGCCCGCCACAGTGTAGCCAGCACCGGTGGTCGACGTCTCAGAAAGGTTGATCGCAGCGGTACCCATATTCGTGATGGTCACGCTCTGAATTTTGTTGTTGCCCACTGCAACGTTGCCGAAGCTCAGGCTCGTGGCGGCTGCTGAAAGTGTCCCGGTTCCTCCCTTGCTCTTCTTAGCATTGGGTCCGGCATTTGTAAGGCCCACGCAGCTGGAGAGCCCCACGATTGCAAGGATCATTGCCAGGGTCAGAAGCCCTGCGAACGGGCGGCGCGTTGAAGAAGTCGAAGAAATTGATCGGCTGCCACAGTCGGCAGAGGTTGGCGCGAAGGCGGTATGATTGCGAACTTGAATTTGTATGTTCATGACAGCAACAGTGTAGGGACCGCAACGCGTTGCTATCTACTGGTCAGGGGAACAAACATTGGACAGCGAAGATTAGCTGCTCGAAAGGCCAACTGTACTGTATGTGGCCGAAGTACAGCGTTTGCAGAGGAGATAACACCTACGGTTGCCGCAGCCTGCGACGCGACAAAATCTAGCATGCTCGCTTTACATCGAAAAAAGGGCTGTTTCTGACCAATTTGAACGAATGTATCGTTTTCGCCGTTGATTTTGTTGTCAGAATCGTGGCCAAAAATCTTAGCCTCGTAGTACCAAAGGGCAGGTCGACCAAGGCGAAACTGCTGCCTAACGAACCACTCGATCCGCTACGCATCTCGACTATTTGCATTTAGTTGGACTCAAATTTCGTCAAAATCACGTTTCGCCTTGCGCTCGCCGCCTTTTTCTTGTAAATGCCCTCCATCCTGCGAGCTATCAATCCAGCGCCGCACGCGATTAGTTCACTACCATGCATTCGAACGCAAAAATCACAGGAGACGACGACATGCCTTCGGGCCTTAGCCGAATTCAACTAACGATTTTGACCTTCTGCCTTGTGTTTCTCGCCTCGACCGGCGCGCAAGCCGCATCACCGCCTTCCGCCGATCAACCTTTGCAAAAAGTCGTTATAGATTCCGACCCCGGAACGGACGACGCCCTCGCCATCCTTCTCGCCGTCTACTCGCCTGAACTGGATGTAAAAGGGATCAGCATTGTCGCCGGCAATGTTACTGCCGACATGGGCTTCGATGACGCCCTGCGAGTTTTGTCCCTCGTAAATCGCTGCGATATTCCGGTGGCAAAAGGCGCCGAGCATCCTCTTCTGCAGCGCCTCGTCACGGGAACCTATTGGAACGGAGCGAACGGCCTCGGCGGCGCCGAAACTCCTCCGAGTAAATGCCAGGGCGACCATCGCTTCGGTCCGGACCTTATCATTGATCTCGTTCACAAATATCCCAACGAACTCACGATTATTCCCATCGGACCACTCACTAATGTCGCCCTCGCGGTTCGAAAAGATCCCTCCATAGTCCCACTCGTCAAAGGCGTAGTTCTGATGGGCGGATCAATCTCCGGTGGCAACGTCAATGGCGCCGCCGAATACAACATCTACCAGGATCCCGAGGCCGCCGCGATCGTCTTCAACGCCGGCTGGCCCATCACTATGGTTGGCCTGGACGTCACCGAGAAAGCCGCCATTCTGCCAACCGACGCAAACAAGCTCGACGAAAAAGCCGGGCCAGTTTCGCACTTCGCCGCTACGGTCGCGCGCTATCAGATCGGCCTCGGCGAGGCCTCAGGCGGCGGTGCTGTTCACGATGCTCTCGCCGTCGGCGCCGTGATCGACCCAACTTTGCTTCAAACCAAATTTCTCCGCGTCGACGTTGAAACCGCAGGGGAATTCGCGCGTGGCGAGACCGTAGCCAACCGCTTCGGCACGGTGGAAAAAAATGTTCCGGCTGGCGACCATTGGGACACCGTCGGCCTTACGAAGATTCAACCCAACGTCCACGTAGGCGTCGGCGTAGATGGCCGCCGCTTCATCGACATGCTAGTCACGCGGCTAAGCAACAAGTAAGAACCACCGGACGGTAAGCACGACGACGTCTTTCTCGTCGTGGGCTTTCTCTAAATTTTGCTTGATTTCAAAACCGAGAGGAGAACTGAAGGACGTGGCGGCGACCGAGGTCGCCGCCAGTCCCAAAACTAAGCAGTAAGCACTCGCCCGGGCGAAAAGCGATCCCGCGGTCTGTTCTGTATCCGAAGATTCGAATTAGAGCTAACCGCAAATGGGCCGAGCGGCCGTCGGTCCGGAGCCTGGCCATTCTGCTGCACCGAGATACCCTGGCCCTCGCCTCGCTCCGTTTGCAGAAAACCCGCGGCTCTCCGCGCAAGCTCGATCCGATTCTCCACTCCGAATTTGCTCAGCAAAGCCGAGATGTGAAATTTCACGGTTCGCACCGTGATATTCAATACGGAAGCAATCTCTTTGTTTGCCTTGTTACGCAATACCGAGTAAAGAATCTCTTTCTGCCGGGGGCTCAGCGAACCGGGACACGCCACCGCCCGCCCTTCCTCCAGCAACGCTTGCGCACGTGTCACCAGTCGTTCCACTAAAATGCCCTGCGCGGGAACCATCACCTCGAAATCTTGCGGTTCCTGACCGCGCACAAGACACTGCATCGCCAAAAGTCCCGCGATCCGTTCCACTGCTGATTCCAACCCTACCTCCGACTCGGCCCGGAACTGCGATACGCCGGTCGTTTTGTCGCAAAATACAAACAGATTCGCGGACTGATTCTCCGTCCTTTTCTTTTCCTGTCGAATTAGTTTGGGAAATGCTGCAGCTTTTTTCACTATAAGCCTTCCGTCTGCTTGCCCAGGACTGCTTTCGGCAAAGCCTTTGGTTTTAACTTCGTTGTGCCCTGTGGAAATTCATTCAATCAAGTCGGCAAGCACAAGATAATAGGGGATGGTACCAGCCGGGCGGCCCCCTCTTGATCCGCGCTGTACCACGAAAGACTGGGACTTACGGGCGATAGCGATGGCAGGTATTGTGCCATCGCCAACATTTTTCGTAACTTACACTTATCGCGTGACATACAATTTCCCCAAGGTACAGTGATGACCTGACCCCCGGTAGAAAGTTCACCTACCCTGCAATTTCTGCCGCCATTTCGGCGCTTTTACTTCACTTCAAAAGGAAATTCCTCTCGCCGTTTTCGATCCCAGTTATAATTCGCGGTTCGATGCCAATGTGATTTCGTTCCGGAGGTCGTGTGTCGATTCAGTACAGAATTGCTTTTTTAGTTTTTGCGGTACTGGCAGTCACGGGCCCTGCCCGTGCTCAAATACCCCCCAATAAACCCGCTCCGCTGGCCCAGCCCGTTGGAGCGGGCGGCTGCTCCGTGCAAAAAGGATGCTCAGAACTCGCTCCAGAAATGATTCAGAGCGCGCTTGGCGCATCGCCGCTTGAAGAAAATCTCCGCTATCTCACGGACACCATTGGTGGTCGCGTCACCGGTTCTCCAGCGGCCGATCGCGCCGCCAAGTGGGCCGTTGAAGCGTTTCGTCGCGCGGGCGTCGATGATGTGCACACCGAAAAATTCTCGGTAGCCGTCGGTTGGAGTGAAGGCCACACTCGCGCGGAAGTGCTATCCCCCGAGCCCTTCCCCGTTCGCGCCGTTTCGATCGGTTGGTCGCCGGCAATTCCTGGCGACGGTATATCTACGAAGGTGGTAGACGTTGGCTCGGGCGACGATGCGGGATTTGCGAAAGTGGGCGCGGCAGCAAATGGTTCGATCGTTTTGGTCCATCAGAAGATCCTGGTTACCTGGGAAGATCTGCTAGGCGAATATCAGGTAGCGCCGCAAATTATTGCTCGCGCCGTGAATTCCGGCGCTGTCGCGATTTTCTGGATGGCCACGCGTCCCAACCTTCTTCTCTATCGCCATAATGTCTCCGTGACTGGCGAACTCGAAAAGTTGCCGCAAGCCGTCGTCGCGCGCGAAGACGCCGAGCGCATGGCTCGTTTCCTCGCCGCGGGCCAGAACGTTAGCGTGCATTTCGATCTGCCCAACCACATCACCGGCCCCGTCAATTCTGAAAACGTCGTCGCCGAAATTCGCGGCCGCGAAAAGCCGGATGAATTCGTCATCCTCGGCGCTCATCTCGATTCCTGGGAACTTGGCACCGGCGCACTCGATAATGGCTGCAATGCAGCGCTCGTAATTGACGCGGCTCGCGTGATCAAATCCTCCGGCTCGATTCCCCGCCGCTCGATCCGCTTCATCCTTTTCACAGGAGAAGAACAGGGCATGCTCGGCTCCTGGGCTTACGCCCGAAAGCACAGAGACGAACTCGATCACATGGTCGCCGCCGTGATTTTTGACTCTGGAATCGGCGCCGTCACCGGCTATTCGCTCGGCGGCCGCAAGGATACGCTGGCAGCTGTTCGCGAAGCTCTCGAGCCCGCCGCCTCACTCGGCGTAAAGGACTTCACCCTCGACGCCGAATCCGGCACCGACAATCTCGATTTTCTCCTCGAAGGCGTGCCCACCCTCGTCGCCAATCAGGAACCCGCAAACTACATGCTCAACTATCACGCCCAATCAGACACATTCGATAAAGTCGACATCGCCCAGCTCAAGAAACACGTAGCCATCGCCGCCGTCACCACCTACGCGCTAGCCGACCGCGAAGAACGCATCGGCCCGCGCCAATCCCGCGCCCAGGTCGAACAGCTCCTGAGAGACACCGGCCTCGAAAAAGCCATGCGGGACCAAATCATGTGGCCCCTCTGGCTCAGCGGCGCCCGAGGCCGCCAGCCATAGGACGATCGCACTCGCAGCTTCTCATGGCTTTTCGCGCTTTACCATTTCCTGGCAATACGCGTACAACGCGTCGTAAACAATCCACTCTGCCGCATTGATTTCGTGATCGTTGCGAAAGTTCAAATGCCGAAATCCCTCGGCGATCGCCTTCAGTCCGGCGGATTCGGGTTGATGCCACAGACTGTTGTCCGTGTCCGCTCCATTAACAATCTTGGCGAGCAACCGAAGAGCGGCGTCTTCCGCGAGCCGGTGTGTCTTCAGAATCGCCTCGAATGAGCATTCTTTCCCGTGATGACCGAGTTCCACCCCTGGAACGTCGAATGGCGTGGCGCCTAGCCTCTGCGCTTCGAGGATTACTTGATCCGCAGCTACAAAGTGAAACTCTGCGTTCGGGTCTATGAACTTCTTGATGAGCCACGGGCAGGCCACTCGGTCTACCTTGACGTGCTCTCGAGTGATCCATTTCACGTCACGCCTCCTCCGCCCTCAACAGCCTCACTTCTCTAGAGGAAGACTACTTGATGGCAACGCGCTTGAGCGCTGCGGAGATTCCCGCGGAGACTGACTCCGGGCTGCCGATCGCCCAGAAATGCATGAAGAAAAGGCGTGGCTGTTCATCGAGCATGTGGCTGTGTAGCGCGGTGATGTCGATCTTGTGTTCTTCAAGCGCGGAGATTACGGGATTCACTTCCTCCGCGGTCAGAACGAAGTCACCAGTAGTCGCCACTTTCCCAGGCCCCGCTTCCTGAAAGTTTATGGACTCGGCGACACCCTGCGCAGGCACAATCGTCATGCCGTCCATCGTTATCGCTTCGGCGCGTGGCAATCCGAACGAAAGCACGCCGCCTTTGAATGTGCCTTTGCGGCCGACTGTGTCTTCCACGCTCTTCACCCACTCAGGTGGGCTCGGGGGTTCTTCGCCTGCGGCCGCGGGCTTGCCGAGCGGCGTCTTCGACAACGCGAGAGCCCCCTGAAGCGTGCTCGCCAGCTTTGCGGAGGGCCCCTGTCCCATATAGTGCATGTACATCACACGGGGTTCTTCTTCGAGCAGGTGGTTGTGGACTGCCGAGATCTCGAATCCACCGGCGCGCAGTTTCGCCATTACAGGATTCACTTCGCCTTGAAGCAACACCAGATCACCCATCACCATCGCTTTGTCTTCGGTTCCGCTAAACGCCGCCCAAGAGCCTAGCGCTAGCCCCGGCTTGAGAGTGGTTCCGTCAATCACGACGTGCAAATCCGTGCGAGGGAATCCAAACCTGTAGACATCGCCCGTCTTCTGCCCAGTTCTGCCAAACACCTGGTCGATTTTCGTTGTGTCAAAACCTTGTGCATGGGCCGCAATTGGAAGCCCTATCGAGCAAGCTAAAATCGATATACGTAGTAAAGAATGCATGCCAAACCTCCCGAGAACATTGAAGGCATCGTCTGTCCATTCCCGAACCTGGATCATGTCCTGAGATTCGCACCGTGATCTGAAAATTGACTGAAAACGATGAGTCGTCGGCTCCCGCTCTTACAAATAGCTTGCCGACATCAGGAGGTCGTAACGACGACGTCAAGCCTCGCAGCCCTTCTGTACTTTCATCACTACGAGAGTCGCGTCGTCCCGTTGCCGCTGGCCAGTCGCGAACGCTGACACCTCGTCCAGAATGCATTCGATAATTCGCTCAGATGTCGCCACACAACACGAGCGGAGCAGATCTTCGAGTCTTTGCCTTCCCCAAAACTCGCCGTTACCGTTCTCCGCCTCTGTGATTCCGTCGGTGTAAGCCACTAGTACATCCTCAATCTCGAACTGAAAAGTTGTGCACGGAAACTCAGAGTTTGCTGAAATCCCCACCGGTATTCCTCCGGATCTCAGTTGGTAGAGTTCGCATGATTCACCTCGCGGACGGACGACAATCGGTGAATCATGGCCGGCGTTCACGTACTTCAGAATTCGCGTCGCCGGTTCGTATTCCGCATAGAAAAGCGAAGCGAAAAAACCATCCGGAGAAGAATCGTAGACCAGCCGATTGACGTCGCCGATGAGCGCAGAAACATCCAGATGCGGATGAAGAGCTTGTGCCCTTAGGGACGCTTGGAGACAAGCCATGAGCAGGGCCGCGCCGATTCCTTTCCCGGACACATCCCCGATCGCGATGCCCCATCGCCCGCACGGCAGGGACAAAATGTCGTAGTAGTCGCCGCCAATGCCGTTGGCCGGCTGGTAGAAGGTCTCACAAGATATGCACGGAATCGATAGGCTCGCTGGCGGGAAAAATGCCTTTTGAATATCCTTCGCGCCCTCTAAGTCCCTGCGAAGCGCCCTCTGCGATCCTGAGTCCGATTCAGACCTTTTAAGAAACTCCAGCAGCGTCTCGACGTGATTGCGCAACAGGAGCCCGGCTTCCTTTCCTTGCCCTCTATCGAGAGCATCAATAATAGGTTGATGTGATTCAACTATTTCGGGAAGGTCCTTTGAAACCCTTCCGAGAGCTCCTCGGATCCGCAAGTCAACAGCCAGGCTCTCCCACACACGCAGCAAAACTTGATTCCGAGAAGCTTGCACGATAGTCCGATGGAATGCTGCATCGTGCTCCCCAAACGAATCCAGGTCACGATGTCGAAATGCCACGCGCATGGCATTGAGTTCGTATTGCAAAGCACTCGTGTTGCCCTTCAGCACTGGAGCCGCAGCTCGTCCGGCGATCTCTTCCAATGCGGCTCGTATCTCGTAAGCTTCTTGCGTCTCTTTCGGTTTTGGCGATTGAACGATTGCCGAGGATTCTCCCAAAAGAGTAACCATCCCGAGTGTTTGGAATTCGGCAAAAGTTCTCAACACCGAGTCTTCGTCGAGATCATATTGCGTTGCGATTTCCGAAACCTTCAGCGACTGGCCAGGACGATAGCCACCACTAAATATCTCTCCGGCCAACCGAACTCGCGCCAGTTTGCCACCTTGCTCACTGCAGCTCGCCCTTGCCTGCATTGCATTAGCACCACGATTCCATGAGATCATTTCTGCACGCTCCATGATTCTATGGTCATTCTCCCTGGCGCTTGGAACCAATGCACCGCGCATCAATTATTTGTCATTTGAAGATAAAACGGGAATTCACAGAATCTACAGGGCTTGCATTAGTGTCTGCGGATTGTCACAGCAGCGGTGATCTTCGGGTTGTCGTACAAAAAAATCTTGCCTGATGTCGCATGCGGCTTCACGAGCCAAACCTCCCGAGAACATTGAAGCTGGGCAACCTTACTCCATTCTGCCATTCCCCAATCTGAATCATGTCCTGAGATTCGTACTGTGATCTGAAAGACGCGTGTGTCGTGTTTACTTTAGGAGTTCTGAGTCTCGCTGCGCAGAACTTTGCTGAATACTTCGGAGCGTTCGACGAGATCGGCGACGGCGTCGACGAATTGCTGACCCCAACCAAGGTCGAGATGGAAAGCGATGGCATAGGCGTGTTTTTGTGTCATCTCGGTCGGCGGAGTTTCGCAAGAGTTCATTCGACTGATCGCATCGGCGTCCACTTTGGCGAGAAATTCCTTGTACTCGGCGAGTTGCGCGATCATTTCTGAACCGGCCGCGGTGGGACCTTGCAGAGCATGGAAGAAAATCGCATTGATGGCAAGGAACGCAGAAACTAACAGCGCTGTGGTCGAGGTCGACAATGTCCCCAATAACGCGATCGTTCCGATCGAAACGACCAGCAGCGTAAAGTTCATGCCGTCGGTGCCCGACCAGGGACGCTGCGGCGCAGTAGTCGCCGACGAACGGGCGCCGATTTTTTGTAGGGTTCCAGGCAGAGTTCGAACGGCCACGATGAACGAAGCAAACCCCAGCGTCAGAATCATCAACACAGCGCGGTTTGAATGAGGCAAGAAGTTCCCATGAACCAAAGCGAAAGCGATTCCGAATCCGGACAGAACCCACGCGGGAATGGAAAGCAACATACGCTGCGCCAGATAATTGGTATTCGTCAGAGCAGTGTTGAAATCCTCCAGTGCGCCTTGCAACTGCGGAGTGGGAGTATCGAAATCGAAACAGTCGTAACCTTTGAACAGGTTACGCGCGAGGGCGTCCTCCTCGGGCTCGAGGTCCAACGAGACGTCCGGCCCGAGTTGCGTGATTGAGTACAAATCACCGTCCTGTTCGATTTTCACGTATCGCTTCGCGGCCATATTGACAATGGCGGCGGCCAGCGCGCGCGGCAGCGCACCGCGTTCGAGTAGCCATGCGGCAACAGCCGGTGAAACTCCTGTGGGAGGCTTGTATTGCGCCACGAGAACGGATCGGGGCTCGAAGATGCGAATCGTGAGCGCCACAATAACAAAATAGAGCAGCACGAAGATGAGAGCCGACACCGCGGGCAGATTTCCCGAGTGTGTTAAGAAGTTGGATAAATTAGGCACAATTCTTCTCGATGCCCAAAATCAACATTTTGAAAGCTGCCGTCAGTAGTCTAACTCTCACAAGACCACACCAGCGGTGGTCTTCGGAGTTGCCAGAAGTCTTGTGGTGATAATATCGCATGCGTCTTCACAGGCGAATATTCGCGCGCGCGTTGCAGCGAAGATGCCACACATCTCCCGTGCATGAATTGCCCGATGAGAAGGACAAGTCTAAACGCAGAGGGGTAGCTGCGCCTTTCGATTCTTGGCCCGTCATCCGCGTGTTAGTGACTGCAGCACTTCTCTTCGCCACTGCTTCGTTGGCGTTTGCACAAACACAGTCTTCGACGAACCGATCGAGAACCTTTGGTCCTGACGCGTGCGGTCCGGCTGACCCTGCTTATATCCACACCGCCAACGAGACTGGCGGAATTCCGATGTTTTTGCAGCGCTCCGAAGCGGCCAAAGCCTTTCACCTTGTGCGCGAATCAACAAGGAACAACGTGGCAACGGTATTCTGGGCAACAGGGACACTCGACACCAAACCACAGATCATCAGAGTACCCGTGGACTCAGTAACGAAGAGGATTACGTTCACGTTCTCAGGGGATACAAAAGGCAACGAGTTCAAGGTGACGCAACCTTCCGGCGGAGCCATCACGGAGAGTTCGTCAAGCACAGAGGTCACGGAACTAAATTGCGGCCGGATTTTGACAGTCGCCTCACCAGAAGCAGGAGAGTGGCTCGCGGAAATTACCGGTAAAGGTAGATATTGGATGGAGGCTCAGGCGCAGAGTGATATTTTTTTTGTCAGCGTCGAGTTCGTGAAGAAAGGCGGCCGTCCGGGTCACGAGGGGCTGTTCCGGATTCAGGGGCAACCGTTGGTTGGAACTCCTGCAACGCTTCAGGCCTCTCTCTCGGCCAGCGCAACTAAGACCACTGAGTTCTATCTCGTGAACGAGCAAGGCCACACTATTCAGAAGCTAACGATGCACGCGGTGAATTCCGACCGGCAATTTCTCGAATTCGTCGGAAGCGTGGTTCTTCCGAACGTACCATTTCGTGTTGCGGTAATGGGTCGCGACTCGAATGACAAACAATACCAGCGATTTTTTGCAGGCTTGTTTCATGCGGAAAGCGTAGAAGTATCTGCAAACCCGGACTCTGACGAGTTATCTCCAAGCAGTACCAGGCACGTCGTATTCAAGGTGCGAAACATCGGCCCTCCGCGCACCTTCAAGTTGACCGTAACAGACACGCAGAAATTCCTTACCAACGTGGCACCAAAAGAGCTTGCGCTAGGCGCGGGCGAATCCGGAACCGTCCAAGTGGAGTTGACCGTCCCGGCCGCGACTGCTTCGGGCGTTGGAGATGATCTTGTAATTGTTGCCGCTAGCACCACGGGGCCGCCCACATCGAACTCCAGTGTCGTGCACCTTTCGGTCTCGTCCTCTGGTCAAAATCCTCGCTGATTCGACTATCCAAAGAAAACACGCAAGCCTGTCACGGGTGACTTGAGATCGCTGGTGATAACGTCTCTCGGCAGTTACTCACTCCAGTCTTGCACGCCCGCTGCACCGAAGACTATATTGGGCCATGGCTTACAATCCAAGGACGCGGGTCGCGGTCTTGACCAGCTTGTGTGCGCTCCTCTTCGGTCCGGTGATTCAGGCTCAATCAGAACACGAAGAGCCCCCAAAGTGTTCGCCTCCTTGTGTCTCCACGGACGAATTCAGGGAAATGGTGGGGCAGAAGGTCTATCCGAAAATGATCGTTGACAGCCTGAAATTCGATACCCCAGCTCATCTGCCGGATTCAAGCGAAGAACGAGAGATTATTTCCGAGATCAAGCAGCATGCGTTCGACTTTGGTCAAGAGGGGCTGGACGAGGTTCTGGAAGTGCAGATACGAAGTGCTTGGCAGGAGCAAGGATTCTTCAAAGTGCTAGCCTCGTCTCAAACGCAGGTCGTTTCGTCGGGCCCGGGGTACGAGCATGTGGTAGTAACGATTCACGTCGCCCCTGGCCAGCAGTACCGGCTGAGTGGCGTCCGGTTTCGCTCGTCCGATCCTGATGACCGTGAGACGCTAGCCTTTCCGCGAGAGGAGTTGCGGAAGCTTCTTCCGCTTCAGGAAGGCGACATCTTCAATGTCGCGAAAATCAGATAAAGCCTCGATGCGATGAAGAAGTTGTATGACACTCATGGATACGTCAATTTTGTAGCTACACCCGAAACCGAAGCAGACGACGCGACTCAGCGCATCTCACTGGTGATGGAACTTGACGAAGGCAAACAATTTCGAGTCGGGAAAGTGGAGGTATTCGGTCTTGAGCCTGGCAAGGCGGCAGCGCTTACGTCAAGGGTAAAACCAGGGGACGTTTTCCAATATAGCCTCGTGGAAGCATTCGTAAAGGCGAACATACCTGGATTCTTAGACGTGGTATCGAGTGAAGTCCTCGATTTGCGCAAAAGAGAGAGAGACGGCACAATCGACATTGTGGTTAATTTTCGAAGGTTGCCCAAACAAGAATAGCTCTCTAAGCGACTCTTCCAATATCGGAGGATGAACGCGCGCTAAGTCCTTTAGTGGCGCTGGTTTGCCCGCCACAGAGGGCATGCTTGCCCTGAGAGTCGAAGGTTTACCCTGAGAACCGAAGGTCTTCCCAACTATGCGTTCCGCAGACAGCCCTACGGGAACAATCCTCGCACGAGCGTCGCATCCGCCACGCGTCCAACCGCCAAACAATATGCCCCGGTTCGCATGTGCGTCCGATGTTTCCGCGAGCTTTCGTGCACTTCCGCAAACGCGCGCCGCATCACCGATTCCAGTTTCGCGTTCACTTCCGCTTCCGACCAGAAGAAGCTCTGCAAATCCTGCACCCA
>Ga0209525_1000017_pt1 | contig 67695 bp, 94 predicted proteins | sample JacPin_JW_Ref_O1_FD_187958 | JGI IMG/M metagenome (GOLD analysis project Ga0209525, IMG submission 187958) | Forest soil microbial communities from Algoma, Ontario, Canada - Jack Pine, Ontario site 1_JW_Ref_O1 (SPAdes) (version 2) | ecosystem: Environmental > Terrestrial > Soil > Boreal... | reverse complement strand
CCCTCCGCACCTCGCTGAATACCTCGACCATGTGGCAGGTGAAGCACTCTCCGCATGGGTTGTGCGTTGCCCAGCCGAAGCAGTCGTGTACGTCCTCGGAGCCGAGCTGCTGGTCTATGCGCTTAGCTCCGCACTTACCGCAGAGTTTGCGATATGCTACCGACCCCTTCGCCTGCTCATCCGCGTAGTCACCACCGCGTCCGGGATCGGACGCGGTGGTATTAGGTCGCTCACTACGCGGCTGGAATGGCGCTTGGTGGTCGCACGCAGGATCACCGCCACCCCACTTTGCCGTCCCGTAATCCCGCAAGTTCCAGTATGGTGGGGAAGTGCAGCACGTCTGGAACACCCCCGCCGGCATCTCCCTCAGCCGATCCACCACGTGCCCCAGGTACAGGCTCTCCTCCCCGCCCGGCGCGGACCACAGCGCGGGCGGCAGCACCAAATTCCCGAACGCGGTAAGTCCAAGCGCGGACGTAGTTTGCGGCGTCGGCGCGATCAATTTTGGCACGATTCCTCCTTTTGCCCTTGCTTATCGTTTTCCGAAAGGTATAATCATGTTGACGGGTCGGAACTACCTCCCGCGCCGATGCTACAATGTCACTAGAGGTATTATACCATGCCGACGCAAGAGCAAGCAGCGGAGCAAATGAAAGCCTACGTCCTGTCCTGCGCCGCCATCGCCGAGGCAGTCCGCGACCTCGGCGAAGTCCCCAGCGGTCATCTGTACGCGCAAGTCATGGGACACATGGACCTCCAGACCTACGAGCGAATCGTCACCACGCTCGTCAACGCTAAGCTCGTCACCAGTACCAACCACCTGCTCAAGTGGGTGGGACTAGCAAAGGAGCAACCATGAACGCCGAGGACCGCTACATCACCTGGACCGACCCGCGCCAGCACGACGCCCACCTCACCCACGAGACCTCCTGCGGTCGCTACCGCATCATCGAGTGGCGCAGGAAGGACTTCGTGCTATACACCCCTATGTTCCTGTCGCTCACCACACAGCGCGGTGCGACCCTGCACCGGCACTTCACCGCACTGCCGACCGCCGAGACGCTGACGGAGGCGATGGCTACCATCTGCGACCGGCACTGCGAGGAGTATAACCTGACCCTAGTAGGAGAGCCACAGGATGACACCAACACCGACGATACTGAATTCACTGACATGGCTACCGCTACGCCTTGAGTCCCTCCCTGCATCCACTTGGACTGTCTGGGAGACCACCTGCGGACGATACCGCGTCGTGTTCGTCCGCGCCGACTCTCCCGACATGCCCACGCACTACGTACCCGGAGTCCGCCGCACCGTCGAACGCAGGAACGGCACAGCCAGCAGGGTCTGGGACGGCACGGCGTTCACACGCGACGGCTCCTGTCGCGGTTACACCACCCTCCAGTACGCTATAGAGGCGGTGGACGCTCACTACCTCACGCAGTGCAAGGCGATGCCAGTCCACCTGAATCAACCAGAGCACCACCTGGAGGGCGTCAGGACCAGCACTGTGCACGTCGGCAGGGAGCCAGGCAAGCCGAGGGAGGCGAGGCCGAGGACACCAGCGCCTACGCCAGTCCTGCTCACAGCACCAGTCTTCGACTACGAGCCGGAGGTGATCCAATGAGTCCAGTCCTCAAGCGACCTAGCACCAAACCCGCGCCGATCCTCAAGATACCGCAGGCCCGCTGCATGTCGGCGCTCATGCCCGACGATCCCGACAGCCACTGGTCCTGCTGGCCACTGCTCACCCGCGTCGAGATGGCGTCCCGCGCTGGCATCAACCCCACCACCGGCACTGTCAACCGCGTGCTGCACGGCATACCGCCAGGTTCGTCCAGCGGTGACCCCCACCCCGGCCTGCTGGAGCGCGGACTGCTGCACCTGGAGCGCATACCGGAGGACGGCGGCAGCATAGGCAGCACCACCGTAGTCTACGCCGACTACTACCGCATCACCGAGGCAGGCGTCACCGCCCTGCGTGGATACCTGCTGCACCACGAGCTGCCGCCGGTGCGTGACAAGTCGCTGTGCGTCAACGACAGATACCAAGGGGGAGGAAATCTCGAAGAATCTGGTCAAGGTGGGGTTGCCACCATACCGACAGGAGGGTAAGATACCTCCGTCGCCCGCCACCACACACACCGGAGACCTAACATGAAACCACACGAGCGCCGCCAGACCGGAAACTACCCATACTACAAGCTCGCCACTTGGGACGCGCGGTCGTTCACGTTCCGCGACGGCAAGATCGCATACGACACGAGGGACGCGGCCCTCGCCGACATACTCAAGCCGGGCAAGTACCGGATCAGCATCGTCACCGCGACGGGTCGAAGTGACGAGGCACCGATCAACGTAGTCAAGCAACCGCTCGGCGACCTCGCCTTCGCCTAGCCATCCGCGTTCCACATCAGCGCCCCAGGGTCTGATTCACGAACAACTCGTCGAATATCGACCTCATCTCTGCCTTGTACCCTTTCAGGAAGGAGGTATGGACCCCATCCTGAAAGGGTACTTTTGGTCTCATCAACAAGATATTCCTAGTTTATTTCTAAAATATGCCAGTTCGTCTTTAGACGGTGATGGGGACCACCTGCGAGGTAGGCGGGACAACAACCACATGACTCTCTTTTCTTGGCTGTTCACTGCAAGACCAACTTCTTTTCTTGCTGCCTCTTTTACTATGTCGTAGTATTCACACCACTCGACCGACTCTGCGACCTCCTTGGCTGTATTCTTGGTGTCCTGACAGGCAAGGGCAAGTGGTAGAAGATACATCGCTTTGCCCCATACGTACTCTCTATGGTCTCCTTTAGTCGCAGTCACCTGCGCACCAAGAGACCGCATCACTGCTGCTAGTTCTTGATCCTCTACCCTCCACTTTGGTGACCCCGTGTACCCTGAAGTAGTAGCTCGAATATATGCGCACCCCATGCTTCCGATATTTTTGGGAACCCATGTGCCGTTGCAGAACGTCGTCACTTTGGTATCATTAAACTCGACTCCGTCAGTGTCTATAGCGTTAGCTGGCCAGCAAACAAGGGAGTAGTCAGCAGACAAGCGCTTTGTTCTCGACAATACTGGAATCCCTCCTAGTATCCTTCCTAGTGCCAGTCCAACTGCGCCTCGCCCGTACACAACTATTCGGTATCTCTGTGAGCCACTATCCACAATAGGTCTCCCGGTTGAAGGAATGGAAGGCACTTTGCTTCATACGTTGGATCAAGGGATAGGGAGCCGATTCCTGCAATAACCTCTCTACTGAACGCCGTTTGCGCTTGAACTAGAGACACCCAAGCAGGTAGCTCAACATCCGGCGGATTGCCTGCGCATACGCCGATTACCTTTGGCGGACAGTCCCCTTTCCCCAATCCAGATACTATTCCCTTGAGCATCCCGCCCGACCCAACCGGAACTATTACCCTACGTATGTCGTCAGGTATATTGTAGACTTGTTCCGCCGTTTCCTTAACTCCTATACTGTTAAGAGACAGGCCCAATCCTAGCTCGTATGTCCCTGGATTCAATTCGGCGTGATTCCGCAGTCTCTTCCTGCGCACAGACATATACCCCGGATAGTGTTCAAAAAACTCTGCTCCATTGCTCGACGCTTCTTGGAAGACTGGCGATAAGTCAGACGATGCCCTCGGAATGTGCACGTACAGTTTAAGTTTATTAAATTTGCATACTCTCGACAGCATTCCAGGCACAGATGAGTTCCGATCAAGCGCGACGGCTATGGCAATCCCTCCCTTCGATAGTACGTAGCGGCATATCAGTCCAGCAGTTCTTGCCTTGCCCCCGTGAGCAACGCCGCACTCGTCCCAAAGATCGTCCCTCTTGACTAGGAAGTTTCCATGTCTTTCAATTGGAGTTAACATTGGGTATTTTAGTATTGGCATGACTCTATTGTATCACCTCCGGCTCGTAGTCGTTCACCACAGCGGGTAGCTGCGCGTTTGGGAAGTGTTCGCGGTGCAGGTACACGCGGTCATTAGACGTGTAGCACATCTGGCCGCTCTCTACCTGCGACCATCCAGACTTGCCTAGCATGTATATGCGTGGGGCATTTCTGCCCTCCTTCCATGCCTGAAACCGGATCACGTCACAGGCTACGGTTGCCTCCTCGGTGGAGCAGTCTAACACTATCATGTCGCCGTCTTCGCTCGCGCGACCGTCCAATACTTGCACATCGTCGTCGGTCAAGTCATTGGTGACTATGGCCAATTCCCCCTGCTGCGGATACTCCAAGTCCGACATGTCCACGCTGCCGCACGTTGCGCTCGCTTTGCCTGGGTCACCCTTGACGAACACCAGTACGTTCTGGTGCGTGGTTCCCAACTTGCGATATTTGTTGAACTGCCTGCCTACCCTGATCGGCAGTGACCCAACGCTGGTGACGAGTACGGCGCGGTTGTACAACTCCAGCCCTGCATCCACGAACGCCTGGATCGTGTCGCTCACGAACCTGCGGTACATGCCGCGCTCGTCGCGCAGGTCACCCACCACGAAGCACGCGAACCTGTCGTCCTTGAGCATCGAGCAGCTGTTGGTGACAATCTCGCGGTACTTCACCAGGAACTGCTCGTAGGTCATGTTCGACAGGTCGGCCTCGTGGTGGCTGTAGAGTTCGAGGTCGAAGTATGGGGGGCAGCTGAACACGAAGTCGTACTCGCCTGGCACTGCCTCACACACCGTCGTCGAATCCCCGGCGACCCACCTCGGTCTGTTGTTCGACACTATCGCCTCGGCCTGCGCCTCGTTGGCAGCGAGTTGCCTCGCGCTCAGGTCCATGCCTGTGTACTTCCTGCCCAGTTTCGCCGCCACTATTCCGCGCACTGATCCACCCGCGAAGGGGTCAAGCACACTACCCAACTGCGGGCAAAACCAGCGGTACGCCAGCTCGCACACGACAGGATCGAATATCGACGTACCAGACTGGGGTTGAGCCGCCGCATTGCGGCGGCTCACATCATCGTCTTTGCCGTATGCACCATATAGTGAAGCATCAGCATTTTCTGCCTTCTTGTTGATACCGTGGTCACCTACTGGCCCTGCTGTGCCTAACCAGCATGAGTTGGCTCCCGTCCCGCCGAGAGCCAACCTATTTGTTTTTCCACTGTTGATATTGAACCCCTCAGCCAAATCACCAGGGTTGCCAGAACCGAAGGTTCTGGCAAGTGGTCTGCCACGGCCATCCCCCCTCTGCGTCTTGCCGTTCTTAAGGGAGCACGCTGGAAGCGTGCTCCCTCCAGGCGTGGCGTTTGCCTCGCGGTAGTGGTTCCTGGCCTGCTCGGAGAATCCGAGCAGGCCATTGTTGGCGACGCTCCAACCTATAGGACTATAGGTGGGAGCGTCGCCCGGTCCAACTCGTGCGGACGTAGACGGCGTATCGCCCCTGCCGATTTCACTTTGTATCCCCAATGCAATCCACATGCGCTTGCGTGTCTGCCAGTATCCCTGCCTCGCGTCCAGCACGCTGAACGGCGGCACGAGGAACCTGTCCGACAGCGACTTTTTGTCTGCTGGCGGTGGGTCGCACCTCAGCTGCTCATGCAGCGATATCAACTCCGCAAGGCTTAATTGCTTAGTGATTGTTTCACTCGTTTGTGGTTGCTCTGTGGTCACCACGGGTTGAACTAACTTAGGCATACTTTATCTCCAGTCTGTTGCACAAGTCCGCCGACCTGTCCGTCAGCTTCCACCACCCGCCGCTGCGCGACGGACCCTCTCGCCGCACTATCCCGATCTTGCACATGAACGCGAGGTACGCCTCCACCCTGTCGTTCGCCATGCCCGACCACAGCTTGACCTGCTCCGGCGTGACGCCCATCATCTCCTGGTGGGACTTGCCGCTGTCCGTAGTCCTGCACAGCCACTTCGCCACGTTGAGACTGTGTCCGTCAGCGCTGTCGATGGTCACCTTGCGGACCAAGCGGAGTATGTCGGTGCTGACCTCCTGCTTATTCAATGCTACCGCAGCGCACATCGCCAGCCTACCGAGCTGCGCGGATATGCGGGCCGGTAGCTCCTTGGTGTCGTGCGTCTCGACCTTGCGCTTGTCTGTATTCGGTCTGGCTCGCATGTCTGCTATCAGTTCACCGAGGTCCAGGCACATGTCCTCGCTCCGCTCCGGCATCACCGTGGTCGCCAGTTTCGCCTCCACGTTGTCGCGCAGCCAGTCCACGTACCCGCCGGTGATCGCCTGCGCTCTAGCCTGCAACTTGTTGTTGATGCTTGCCGCCGTGCCGTTGCTCGTGGACGCCATCGCCGACAGCTCGTTGCGGAACGACCGCCGCATGATGTCGCGCTTTACCTTCTCTGTCGGCGTGTTGATCTTCACCCGCAGGAATCGGTCCCCTACCTGGCTCATGTCCACGTCCAGCAGTTTCTCCGTGCCCGCCAGTATCCAGGGCGTGCGCAGCCCCTCGTGCAGCAAGTCGGTATCCATGTTCTTGAACGTCTTGCCACCCGCACCGTCGTGGATTCGCCGATACTCCGCCATCAGCTCCGGCCACATCGGGTTGTTGACCATCACGTCCGCCTCGCACGTCACCAGCGTCTTGCCGTTGATCCTGGCTATCAGCGAGCAGTCCTTGTCCTTCTCTCCGGGTATCTTGTACCCGCTGAAGAACCCGGTCAGGTTCTCCAGGCTGTGGCACGTCCTCGACACCAGCAGGCCCTTGCACAGCGTGGTCTTGGCGCTGGACGGCGGTGCCACCAACTGGAATACCAACTGGTTCCCGCCCGCCTGCTTGGTACTCGCGCACACCGCCAGCATCACGGCCAGCGCGTCCTCTATGTCCTGCCGCCACTCCAGCGCCGCCTCGCCCCTCACCGGGTCGCGCCACGACGATATGCAGTCCTGCCAGTTGTCGCAGTGGATCGGCTCTATCGGCGCGGCTCCTGCGTGCGTAGTCCCGTTGCCGACGTGGTAGTTGGTCGCCGCCGAGAACCAGTCGGCTGGTGCCGGCTCGACCTTGGCGTACAACTCCTCAAGCGCGACCCTGCGGTTGGCGTTGGACCGCAGGTGGTCTCGAACGTCATATCCGTTCTTCTTTTCAGGGTCGAATCCTTCTTTTCCCCAGCGCAGCCACCTCACCGACTTGGCGATGCCCGACAGCTTCTTCGCGTTGCGGAATGTGGCGTCGAACCCTGGCCTCACCCACGGTCGGCGCGGCTCGTTGGTCGCGGAGTCCACTATCGGGTGGTCACTGTCGAACCATATTGTAACGTCCTTCCCTCTGCACATCTCCACCCACTCGTCGCGGAACGTGTTGCATCCAGGTACGGCCACCACGTTGGTGTCGTGCAAGATGGACGACGACATGCTCCCAGTCGGCTCCAGTTTACCGTCTGTACCCCACTTGCTGCTCAGCGCGACCTCGTAGAACGCCATAGCATCCCACGGCCCCTCCATGATGTCTACGCGTGGTCTGGCCGGGTCGTACGTGCCGCTCGCCATGTGCAGCGCGTGCGTCTTACCGTCTGGCCACACGCCCGGCGTCGGCAGAAGCACGTTGACCCACTCGCTACCCTTGAGCATCCTCACGCGCCTGTAGAGCTGCGTCAGGTTCCCCTTGGTATCGTACCCCGGAACCATCCAGCAGCCGTCTACTACCGACTGGCACACCCCCCACGCCGTCACCGTCAGCGGGTCCAGCAGCCCGCGCTCCTCGGCCAGTGTCCTGCTCGCCCCATTGGTAGCGGCATCGCTCACTGCCCACAGTTCGCGCAGGAGCGTTAGCGGGTTGCCCGACTTGCCGCACACCTTGCATTGCCACTGGCCAGTGTCCGTACTGACGTACAATTTTCCGTCCTTCAAGCAAAACGGGCACGTACCCACGGCCTCGCTGCCTCTGTCCGTCAGTTCGATCTTGTGGTGCTCGAACGCACGAAGGTGGTCAATTTCGTTAGCAGTTGAAGTCAGCGCGGGTGCTATCAACTTTGGCATTATTGTATTACCTCCGGTTCGTAGTCTGCTTGGTCGTACCTGTAGTTTTTGACTATCTCAATCGCCTCAAGGGTTCGATTTACCATCTCGGCTGAATCCGGGGATGTTACTCGTCCAGTATGGTTGAATTTCCGAATTATTTTCGGTATTTTTTGGTATCGGTGCTATCAATTTCGGCATGTCCGCACCTCGCCGTAAGTACGTAGTGTGTTGCTAGTTGCTACCGTTCTATCCTACCGCGTCGATAGGTTTATGTTGCCTGCCTACCAGCTATTTTCGTTTTCTCGTCATACTGCTATTGCATTCGTTCGGTATGGTGCTATGATACCTATGTACGAATGACGTGCGTCATTCATGCGAATAGGAGGATCAGACCATGAACGCCGTGCAATCTTTCCCCTCTCCATCTCGACGCATAGGTGATCGCCAGCGTGTCCGGCAGAAGGGAACCGGTCGCCTCGGTGTGGTCCTGTCCGTCGTGTCCCTCGACCCCTACCTGGTCGAAGTCCGATGGGACGGTGGCACCAACCGCGACGTTTGTCTGGCCTCCGACCTCGTACTCAACAGCATGCGATCCGCCAAACAACCGGACTGATGGGTATACCTCCCGCGTCGGGAGGCCCACCAGACCACAATCCGAAAGGTCAGTCTACCATGCCTCAAGCCGTAAAAATCAACAAGGGGAAGACGTTCGAGTTCAAGGCCGCGACCGGAGGGACCGGGTGCAAGTACGACTGGGACACCATCCTGAACGGCCAACCGTGGATCATCACGCAGGGCGAGGACTTCCACGACCCCATCACGCGCGACGACATGAAGGTTAAGGCCAAGACCGCCGCGCGAATCCGCTACAAGACCGTCAAGACCTCCAAGTTCGCGTTCGACGCCAACGGCAAGTCGTGCGACAAGCTGCCCGACAATCAACTCTTCATCCTGGCCACCCCAATGACCGACGACCAGAGGGTCGAGGAGGACATGAAGCGGGCCGAGGAGAAGGAGGCCGCAACCGCGAAGAAGGCGGAGAAGAAGGCCAAGGCGAAGGCCGCGCAGACGACCGCCGCGACCCCGCCCGCCACCGAACAGCCGGCGGAACAGGCGACCGCCACCGCGTAGTGCGACCGTCCAATTTTCCCCGCGAGACCCCTGCCGATCCAAATTGGCGGGGGTTTCCTCGTTTTAGCCGTCAGGACGCGAGCCACGCAATCGTGGCAATAGCAATGGGCATTCCCGCCGCCTGGCTTGCTTACTGAATGACCGTTGGTTCGTAATCGTCAACGAATGCGGCAGGCACTTCTGCCTTCTCTGGAGTAGCCTGCCAATTCGGATCGTATAAGTCCGGTCTTAGTCGCTTTGCTTCCTCTATTCGCGCTGCTATCGACCCCTTCTTGATGCCCAGCCCTTGCGACAGACACTCGGCCATCCACTGACCGCGTGTCTGCTGCTTGCGTTCACACGGATGCCCGACGTTGACCCGTTGGCACAACAGGTCACTCCACCGTCTCTTTGTCGCCTCCTCATTAGTTAATTGCACCCTGTGCCGTACACCTGCATATCCGGTATTTGACCATTCTTCAGTCTCTCCATCAGCCACCCACGGCCATCCCATGAATAGCGCGAGGTTGCGCCAATCTAGCAAGTGCGTCAGCGTCAATTGCTTGGGTAGTCTGTACATCCTTGGCCGGAATGCCTTGCTGCTTCGCAATTTGTGCTGTAGATGTGCGGCCGTCATACTGCTACCCCTTCCGCCCACGACTTGCCATGCGGAATAAACTCTACCGAAACCGGCGTCGGTATGCTAATCGCGCGTCCGCTGTCCTCCATTAGCTCCCTCAACCTCGTCGCCCTCGGTATGTTGCTCATCCCCTCCCCGGCCGGCATGTCGAACACCAGCTGGTCATGCACCTGCGCGGTGATGAATGCGTCGAACCCTTCCGCCCTCCACGGTCGCAGGGCCTTCTCCTCGCACTGGACCATCGCCTTGTTGGTACACTGCATGGCCGTACCGCTGGTGTGGTAGTTGAACGGCGTGGTCGTGCCCACGTTGCCGCGCTCGTCCCTCGACGCCAGGATCGGATATCCCCTGTCCGGGTCGATATCCCTGTCGGGTATAGTCTCCACGTACCCGTTCTTCCGCGCGAAGTTGATAATGTAGTCGGTGAGCTTGGCGACCAGCGGCAGCTTGGCGTCCAGCATGTCGAACGACCCGGCGACGCCCGTCACCTTGTCGGCCTTGCGCCGCCCGCATCCGTACTGCTTCGCGAAGCCGAATCCCTTGATGCGCTTGTACTTGTTCTTGTGCTGGTGCTTGAACTCCCCCTCCCTCTCGGCCAGCGGCCAGAACTCGTCGGGGTAGATGATGCTGGCGTTCAGCAGGTGGTAGCTGCCGAAGTATGGGGGATCGCTGGACCTCTCGAACAGCTCGATCATCGCAGGCTCGCCAGACTCGTAGGCGGGTATGCGCAGCTCCAAGTTCTTGAAGTCCATCGACCACCACTCCCGCCCTGGTGCCGGGCCGAAGCACCCGCGCAGCGGCGAGTCCTCCTGGTCGGAGACGTTCTGCATGTTGTAGTTGTAGCTGCTCCACCGCAGGTGGTCCGTGCCGACCGGGTTGTACGTCGGGTGCATCCTGCGCCACAGCGGGTCTTTGGTCGGAAGCCAGAACCACACGTAGGACTCCGCGTACCCGACCGCCACGGCGCGCGAGCGCTTGGTCATCAGCGCGTCCACGAAGTCCCACGGCTCGCCCTCCAGTGTCGCCAGATAGTACGCCATCGCATCCTTGTCGAGCGTAGGGTTGCCGGTCTTCTCGCTATAGACCTTCTCCAGTCCCAGGTTCCTCCTGCGGTGGACCTTGGTGTGGACCAGGGCGTGACCCTTGCCCTTCTTCTCGCACTTGGGGCACAGCTGGTTGTCGTCCTTGAGCACGTCGCTCCACTCCTTGACCTTGGTCTCCTTGCCGCAGCGCGGGCACTCCAGCCACGTACTGCCGTAGAAGAACTCGCGCAGGCTGTCGTTGACCGTCGCACCGGCGGGTAGCTCCAGGTCGTGCCCATACTTCTTGGCTATCGAGACGCACTGGTCCTCCGCCTCCGCGGCCTCCATGCCGTACTGCTCGATTACGCCGAGGGTGTTGACCTCCGACGCCGTGACACCGCGCTCCTCCATCTCGAACGCGATCTGCGGGAGCTTCATGCGCTCCTCGTATATCTTCCACAGTCCGCGCTCACGTATCAATTGCTCCATACGCAGGCCGAGGGGCAGCGTAGTCGCACTATCAGCGTTGCCGTAGTCCTTGGTTAGCGTCAGCCACTCGTAGGGGTACTCCTTGTAATCGCAAGCGGCGTGGACGATGTCCGGGTCTGACTCCTCAATGTCCGCGAGGGTGAAGTCCTCGGTAGGTACGCCTATCAAGTCGGCCACAGTCTGCTTTATCAGAGCACGCAGGAGCCACATGTCCGCCTTCCACTCCTTGTCCTCGTCGCGCTTGGAGGACTGGTCGATAGACGGCATGGACCTGTCCCCTTCCTTGGCCAGTCGCCAGGTCGGGTAGTCCCGCTTGACAATCTTGCGGGTCAACACCGTCGCCTTTTGGACTGCGGCCTCGAAGTGCTCGATGTCGTAGCCAAGGTACTCAGCGCACATCTTCTCCAGGCCGTGCGGGTGGTTGCTTGCGAGGAGGTGGCCCGACATGATTGTGTCGCGTACCTTGGACCAAGGTATTTCTACGTCTATGGTGCGTAGCATATGCCCATCAAACTTCGAGACTTGGAAGTAGATGAGGTCGGCTGAGTTCAGCAGCGCTTGGATAGCCGTTTTATCGTCCTGCGGGACTTGTGGTACACGCGTTACTGGGTCAACGTCCCATTGCCAGAATGTGTTAAGCTTGGTGTCTTGGTCGTAGGTTGTGACGATGTACGGGCGCGACCCATGTCGAGGATCGACGCCGGTACACTCTGTGTCGCAGGCTAGTAGGTGTGGCATGGTTGCTAGTCATCCATAACACTATGAAATGAGAAGCGGCACCCCAGCTTGCGAGTGCCGTTCCTGGTCACGTGGCCTTACTTTCAGCTCGTCTGCACGAAGGTCAGGTTCTGCACCGGTCCCGGTGCGACCGTAACCGGAGCCTCGACGATGGTCAGCGGACCAAACGGCGTCGCCGGTCCCGCGAGGTTCGGGGTGACGGAGGTGTTGACGGGCTGCACCGACCCCGCGAACGTATCGTTGTCGGCGATCACTAGGCCCGGTACGTCGGTCGCCAGGTCGAGCGAGTAGCCGCTCAGGTCACTCGCTGCGCTCTGCGGTACGTTCACCGCCGGCAGTGCGGTCCCATTCTGCGTTAGGTTGACTACGTAGGCCGTGACCGGTGCCACGTTCGGCAGCATCGGCGGTGCCGGCGGAATCCAACTCAGTTTTGCGTCCAAGATACTTCTCCTTCTGTGGTGTACCACCTGGACGAAGCGCACCCTGCGCACTCGACCCGGTGGTACGATGTGGTGTCGTCGATCCATACATACCTCCTTAGAGGATTGGACCATCCGGGAGTTGAACCCGTTAGACTTATGCAGGTGTTTAGCATCGCGACTCTCGCACCCGCTGCCACTCTAGAGCACGCCGATACCGTTCGGCGAATATGGTCCACACACCGACCCACACTTCCCTCGGTGTCACGGGTTAAGTATGCCCCTAGTAAATTCAACGAGGTGTAGCACCCAACCAGCTCAGGAGTAGACCTCTGGTTGTAAGAAACTCGTCTGCATGGCTAGGAGCATGGTGGTTCTTACGCCGCTTCGAGCCACTCCCACTTCACCACCGCCTCGCTCTTGCCGCCCGGCGCCTTCACCGGCTGGCCCTTGTCGTCCTTGAGGGTGACGGTCTTCGCCGCAGTGTCCACCGTCGCCACCTCGCATGGGATCGGTGTGAACGGAGTCTTGTCGGGGCGGAGGAGTGGCGTGCCGTCCAGCTTGCGCTTGGCGAACTTCCACTTGCTGCCGACTGCCGGGGCGTTGACCTGCGGAGGGGCAGCGGCAGGCGCTGCTTGAGTTGGTGGTGGTGCGGCGGCAGTCACGACCGGGATCGCACCGCTGTCGCCGAGGGCCATCAATTCCAGCTGCTCCCACGTCGCGGCCTCGCACTGCTCCTGCGTCGCGCCGACGTTGGCCTTGGCGTACTCGAAGAGCTTCGCACCCGCAGCCAGGTTCTCCGCTGTGGCCTTCTGCTCCTGCGTCCGCGCTAGAGCAGCGAGGGCAGCGATTTCGTCAGCGGGGTCAGTCGGCGCCTCGGCGAAGGTCTGGTTGCTGGGAGGCGGAGACGCCTGCGGCGGCTCGGTGAACGGCTCGCATGGGTTCATCGCCGCAGCGGGGGGCGGATCGCTTGGGTGGCCGACGCCGTTTAATGAGGGGTCGGTCCCCGGAGTGTACTGCGTCGGCCCCAGCCACTTCTCAAGGGTGATCGGCTGCGGCTTTTCACCCGGCTTCTTGGGGTCGGCAGGTGGGGTGAAGTCGTAGGTCTCGAAGCTGACGTAGCGCGGACCCTGGTACTTCGGGTTCTTGGGGTCCGTCAGCATCGCGGCGGCACCCATGTAGTACGCCTCCACCTCCGCCGAGGTCTTGGCTTGGCACGGCGGGACGCCGAACCAGTGGATGAAGTTGATGAAGTCACCCCAGTGGTCCTCGAACTTGGTCCCGTCGTGCGGCCAATTCTTCTTGGTGGTGTGCTTGTTGTTGTGGATCGGCGTGTCGCACATCGGGATCATGATGTTCTGCATCGACAGTCCGGCGACCTTCTCGCCGTCCTCCTGCTCCGGCGACACGGCGACTCCGCCGAGCATCATGTACATTTGGCCGCGCAGCGCGGTCTCCTGCACGTCGGCCTTGTACGTGCCTACCTTGATGGTCTGGAGGTGGAACACCCCGCGCTTGATGCCGGTCGGCAGGCGCATCTGCCCGAACTCCACCGGCTTGTCCTTGTTCATGTTGTGCGCGTCCATGAGCCGCTGGCCCAGGACCGTACCGAGTGACGACTGCTGCTGTTGGACTGGCATGGTTTAACTTTCTCCCTTGGCTGGTGTGAATGTTGACTACCGTATCGTTGGTTTCATTATACCTTGAGCGAAGGTATGTACTGTACCATTGCCCTATAAAGTCCAGTGGGTGTCGGTGCTGTTACAAATTCGGGGACATCTTTTCCGTAGCTCCATCGACCCCCTGCTGCGTACTGAGGATGATACAACAAGCGCAGGAACCTCTGCCGCTTTCCCGTCCGTATCTCCAACCTGCCGGCGTTGGGGTCGTCCTTGTACTCGACCACCTCGTCTTCGTACATATGCAGTATGTACCCACAGTGGTTCTGGAGCCACAGCGCGTTGGTGTCCCCGATGGCCGGGGCCATGAACGATCCTTGCTGCATGGTCTCCAGCAGCTTGTGCTTGCCTCGATCTGGAGGCGGTGGTGCGTGGTCCTTCTCCTGCGCGAGGACGACTATGTTGCACCTCAGCTCCAGCCAAGGGCGGAGCGACTCGCGCAGCTTCTCGGCGCGGAGCTGGTACGTCCCCTCCGGGAACCCGCCCCACTTGAGCATCTCCGGCACCTTGGTCAGTCCTGCGATCTCGCACAGGCATATGTCTTGCAGACTAACCGCGCCGTCGATCACCACTGTTTTGAACGGGTTACTCTTCTTGAGCTGCTCGGCCATGCCGACGAACTTCTGTGTACCATAGACGCGCTCCAGGCTGCCGTCCCTGCCCTTGAGTGAGAAGTGCCGGACGCGCTCAAGGGTAATGCCGGGTACGTTGGCTACTGACGTTGCACCGCCGTTCTCTTCTGGTTCTAGCGACACAAGCAGCAGCGGTTTTGGAAACTCACAGGCCAGTGTCGTCTTACCGCATCGATTTCGGCCGTACGCACAGACGTAGACGTAGGACTCCACTAGTTCGGTGGTTGGTATCGCGTTGGTGAAGAACCCACCGAGGTCGGTCAATGCACTTGGTGTGTGCGGCTGCACACCGTTCGCGCTCGTTGCCTTGCTCAATACCGGCATCCCTACTTCCCTCCCAAAATCTTCGCACCCTTGAGTGCCTGCATGAACTTGTCGTCCCCGCTGTCGTCCGTCGCTATGCCCATCCTGATGAATCCCTCCCACGTCTCCTGGCTGGACTCCACGGCGCGCTTCGCTGCGGTGTAGCACTCCATGCACAGCCCGTGCTTAATGGCGAAGTGCTTGTCGTCCTTGTGGACAATGCACAATTTTGGTTTGCTCTGCTGTGGTTCAGGTGCTTGAAGTACAGGCATTATGATGGCTCCTTGAACAAACGTTGCATAGCATCCACCATAGTGGACAGAGCAGCCTTGGTCCTTCCTGGCGCATCCTCTTCTTGGCAAGCCTCCCAGTGTTCACCGAATATCTTGACACCGCCCGGTGCGAACGCTAGGCATGCAATACCTTCCGCAAGTGCATTAAATGCTGCTGCGCTCTCGCCCTTCTTACCGCCGCGAAACAGTATTACGTCGCCCTTTTCGCCGACAATTTGCGAGCACTGTTTGGCTCGTGCTTGGATGTGTTCCCATCCTGATGACCGTAGACGTTCAATCCACAATGGCACTGCCAGTTGCAGAGTAGTGGATAACAGCGTAAACTTCGTCTGCCACTCACCGTAGTCCTTTTGTCTTGGTTGTAGTTCGGCAAGCTGCGGTGTTGGAGCTTGTAGTATCGGCATCAGTTGTACCCCCTCTTCGGGTCGTCGCTCTCGAAAGCGCGGATGAACTCGACGCGCTTCTGCTCCAACTGTACCATAGGGCAGTCGATCAGCGGCCAGCAGTCGAAGTAATTCCTGCCATACTTCTTCCACGCCGCCTGTATGTGCTTGTGCTGCACGCACCCACCCGCGTCGAGCAGCGTCTGGAAGTCCAACCAGTGGTCGCGCTGGTCGTAGGTGTGCGCGACGACGAACACCTTGCCGTTGCTCCGGTTGCGCACTGCGTATATGCCAGCCCTGGCGTCGAGGGTCTTGGTCAGCGCGGCGGTGATCGCCGAGGTCGGTGCAGGGGATGGAGCCAAGAGCTTAGGCATCGTATGTCCTTCCAAGGTGGTCCAGCCAGTCCTCTAGTTCCGCTCGGTCCCTGTCGATGTCCTCCCACTGCTCTGCGGTCAGCGAAACCGGTGCAGGTGGAATCAGGTGGTCCTCCGGTGCTGCGAACGTAAACTTGCGGTCGTTCCTGCTGTCGCCGACTGGGTACGGTTGCTCGCCCTTGTAGTATTGTATCATGCTAGTACCCACGTCAACTTATTCTTTGCGCGGCTCGCCGCAGTATAACTCCAGCGAGAATGGCTCCATTTGCTGCACCTCTGCTCCACCACGATTGCGTGCTCGAACTCGTCGCCCTGCGCCTTGTGGCACGTGATACAGTATGCCCAGTCGAAGGGGATGTCCTGCCAGCTGTGCTCTGGCTTCTTCTCCGCGCCGAAGGCCTCCCTGTTGAAGCCGACGCGCACTCGGAAGTCGCCGGACTCGAACACCATCTCGTCCTTGTCGTCGTACAGGTTGGCGATGGTCCCCATCATGCCGTTGAACAGTGCGTACTCCCTGCTGTTCTGTAGGCATATCACGCGGTCGCCCTCTACCGGTGTGCCCTGTGGCTTGCCGAGGTGCTGGCGTACTGCGCTGTTTAGGTCACACCGCGTCCGGTTGAACGCACATATTAGCTGGTCGTCTTCGGTGATTGCGAGGTCCCCGAGTTGATTGGCGGTGACTATCTCGACCTTGCCAAGTTCGTGCTCGCTACCATCCAACATCTTTTCCGCGTCCCAGTCCTTCGCGTTATTGCCCTCGCGCAGGTGTTGGGCGAAGTACGCTATTTCGCCCGCATTGCGGTGAATCTTCTCAAGTGTGATGTCAGGCTTTGCCATGAGGCTGAAGTCCTCACCTCCAACCGGCTCCAGCTGTCCGTGGTCTCCTATGTAGACGATCGGCGCGCCGAACGACCGCAGGTCCGCGTCCAGCCGCTTGTTGACCATGCTGGCCTCGTCCACGAGGATCGTCTGCGCTGCGAACTCCCACGGCGGTCGGAGGGTGAACACCACCTTGCCCGTGTCCGGGTCTTTTGTCGGGGTATAGATCAGCGAGTGGATCGTGGACGCCGGGACTCCCTTCTTGCGGAGCACCTGCGCTGCCTTGCCCGTGAACGTGCACACTGCACAATGCGGAAGTCGTCTCGCTAGCTCCCTTACGATGGTTGACTTCCCCGTGCCTCCGTACCCACCCATTTTTCTCACTTGGTCCTTGCTGGTGGTGAGGTAGTGTATGGCGTCGTTCTGCTCATCGGTGAGATTGATGCTAGGACTTGCTAGTATCGGCATCGCCGTCCTCCAGGAGTAATTGTGCTGGCGGTGACATATTCAGAAGTGATGGCAATTCGCTTACCTGCACTTCCCTGACTTTGCCGATGATTTCTGTTTCCGGTTCGGGGCAGTCCCAAGGTCCGCTATTCACTGTTTTTAGCGTACCTTCCCACAGATACAACCCGGCGTCGCAATCACTGTAATCGATGCCGAGGTCATCAGCGCTGCAGCTCCCAACAGCATTCATTTCTGTCGTCAACCACTCGCTGTTAGTGGTAATAACCACGCACCCGCCGGTGGCTCCTACTGCTATCAGAGCCTTAGCCTCTTCCTTCTCGTAGTAGTTATTTAAGTAGTCATTTAAGTTTAACATCATTGCTCATCTCCTAGAGACAGGGCGTAGTCGTGCAGTGCGCGGCGGCAGTTCTCCTGCGTGGCGTATGGCCCCACGCGGTCTGCCCCCGTCTCGTCCCAGAAGTACCACGCCCCGCTCTCGTCTTGGTAGACGGGATCGGGGGAGAAGTCCGACCCGCGACCGCAGTTTGCGGCCTCGTCGTCCTGCGAGTAGCTGCGTATGAGGTCGATCATCCTAAATCCTCTATGGCGTTCCGTATCTTAATTATGCACTTCATGGTCGCAAAACCTTTTTGGGCCATAGGCATGTGCGCGAGTATGAACGCCGGGTGTTCTATGTTTACGTACTTGGTCCCTGCCCGCTCCATGTCTTCGTTGAGCCAGTCCGCAGCCAGTTTGCCGACACACACCACCAGGCGCGGACAGCATATCTCCAGCATCTCGTCCAAGCGCGGTCGGCACGCCTCGATCTCTGCCTTCTCAGGCCGGTGGTCGTTGGTCTTCTTGGCTTCCCTGGGTAAGCAAGCGCACAAGTTTGTGTACGCGGTGGTCATGGTCACGGGCACCGCGCGCTCGACGATCTGGTCGAGGAGTTGTCCGGCCGGTCCCATGAACGGCTGGCCGATGGTGTCCTCGTTTTGACCGGGGGCTTCCCCTACGAAGAGCAGGTCCGCCGGAAAGCCGTTTGCCGCCCTTGCCAGAACTATGCGGGTGCGCTGCTTGTGGAGGGGGCACTTGGTGCATCCTCGCCACTTTCGGTAGTGGTCCAGCCACTGCTGGTAGTGGTCTACGGTTTGAAGTGTCTGCATAGCGTCCGTACTCCGACTATTGCTGTTGTTGATTCTCGTCCTGTTCTTCGCCCTGCGGTAACTCGCTGAGGTATGCGTCGTCGTGCACGCTGAAGTAGTTGTCGCCGTCGTTCGCTGCGAATGCTGCGTGTGGGCAGATGGTACTGCGGTACACGTCCTCGAAGTACATCAGGCATACGTCACAGCGTGTAATCATCGAGTGGCTCCGTTGATTTCCAGGTCGATCTCCTCCCTGTCGATGCGGATTGACATCGGTGCGTCGAACCCCAAGCGAACCTTGCTACCGTCCACCATCGCCACCTTGACGGTGGCGACCACCTCGTTAGTGTCGCGGTCGCGCAGCACTACGGACTCGCCCACCCTGCGTGAAAGTACCAGCATGCTATACCTCCTCGATGTCTTCCAAAACAATCGTTGTTCCAGCCTCACCATTCCTATTGTACCGCGCGAACGGCGACAGCGGGTCGCACCACTTGGAATTGTCGTCCACCAGCATTCCGCACAATTTGAGCGCGTCGAGCGTTGACTTCGCAAAGCTCAGTGGGTCGCACTCGCGCTGCCTGCCGACCAGGGTTATCTCCAGCCACACCCTGCGCTTGGTGGTCGCCCTGGGTATATCCGCCATCCTAGCATACGCTGTGACCATCTCCGCGTCGCCGCGCTTCAGCCTGTGCTTGGTGAAGTGGTGGGCACCGGTGAGTTGGTTGTCCCTGACTGGCCTCCAATTAGGCACGAAGATTTTGTAGACCTCACCCATATCACCACCCTGTCCCCGTTGTCTATCACGCTCACGCTGACGCCCTGCTTCGACGCGGCGTTGCGCACCTTCTGCACGATGGAGGTCTGCGAGCAGGTGTAGTCGATACCACGGACCAGTTCGGTGCGGGGTTGTGCGAACCAGTCGGCGGGGGAGTAGATTTTTTTCATGTTTGCACCTTCCGATCTAGTGTGGTCCTGTCGTAACCCAACATCTCCAGTATACACGGCATCTCAACCAGTGACTTGGTCCTGTGCCCTTTGACGTTGGTGAATTCAAACTTGCCGAACCAACCGTCTATTCCGAGTCTGTATCCCTTGTGCTCGAACATGCCGAGGAATACGTCGTCGCGGTCGCCGACGCGCTTCACTACGTCGCCCGGCTTCAGGTGCTCTAAGATGATGTCCCTCATCCTTCGCAGTCTGATGGTTCGTTCAAGCGGGGTCATATTTTGTAGCATTCTACGCTCCGATTATATACCGGCTCCCAACCAAGAATCGTGTTCGACGCACTCGAACGTCGCCTCGAACTCCCTGGCCGCGTTCGTGCGCACCTCGGCAGGCGTCGCGCCGTCGATCCTGAATCGCTCCGCGCCGTCTAGTGACTCCAACTCCCACTGCGGGAATCTCTTGTAGGATGTGCTCCCAGGTGTACCATACGCATGACCGAGACTCACCAGGAGCCATATTTGCCCGGTCTCCTTATGGCGAAGTTGGGTCTTGCGGCGGGCCAGCGCGTGCGGAAGTCCATCTCTTGCGGTGGTCATGACTGGTTGTCCTTCTTGTACTCTGCAATTCGCTTCACCACCTCGACAGTACCACGCGGAATTTTTGGATTGGGGTTGAAATTGGCGCGGGCGGTGTGGTATAGTAAAAATGTCCTGCCGGCCATTTGAATGAGCCGGCAGGACGAACAAATACCGACAAGCACATTATACAGCATGTCTTGTCGGAAATCAACCGCAGTACTCCGAATCGTGGGGATACAAAAGTCCTCCCGTCCGCGCCGCCGTGGTCCCCTATCACCACGTAGCGACTATTGAACGCGGGCCAGGTGGGGTGAGTCGCTGGCTCCTGTGGGTGAAAGTCCCGTGGGAATGGAAGAGTGTGGAGCAGACGTGCATCTGGCCCCACTAAGGGAGAAGTTCAGCGACGAAAGAGCAACGCGCAAGCCTACAGTTCGGCTGTGTGTACTGTAAGCGCTCCATACACCCGCCATACCCCCACATACCCACCTTAGTTAGTTGCGCTCGCGCAATTTCGAGGTGGGGGGAGGTTGGGAGGGAGGAGGCGGTGGGGTCGTGCTGCATACATAACTTAATACCTAAGTAAATGAATGAGTAAGTTATGGGACTGAAGATGAAGGTGTGCGCAGGATGCGGTCAGAGGAAAAAGATAGGAGCGTCCAAGCGCAGGTGCAAACAGTGCCGCACGATCAAGGTCACAACCCCTGCGCCAGAAACGAGCAAGCCGATAGTGCCGGGCGTGTGCATCGTATGCGGCAGGAGCGCGAAGACCGGATGGCTGTATTGCAGGCCGTGCCACAGGAAAAAGCACGGATTCAAGGTCAAGACGGGAAGTCGGCCGTCGCCCTAAACCCCTATCGTATCAATGACTTACGACGATATCGGTATAAATTTGGAAAAATCTCGCCTTTTCTGCAAAATTCCCCTTGCCAACCTTTATACCCATGCTACAATACCACCATGACGCGAGCAATTCGCTCGCATACCACAACAGGACGCCGGGTGATCCAGCCAATAACTGGGCGGCGAGGGTGACGAGATGACGACAAATGGACTTGCTATCAACCAAGAAGTTTACATTGCACGGAGTGGTAGCGGCAGGTACGGCAACAGCTATACCAAGGGACGTATCGTAAAGGTGACACCCAGCGGTCGAGTAAACGTCCAGGTAGCCGAAAGCATCGAACCGAAGCAATTCGGTGCCGCACCTAGCTACGAAGAAATTGGAGCGCAGAAGTACCACCGCAGTTGGCTCCGGTTCGACATCGAAGCGGTAGACGCAGAGCTGGCTCAACGTCAAGCTCAGCGCGACACAAACCGAAAGGTTGAGGAGTTGACAAAGTGTCTTGCTGACCACCGTACCGGCTTTAATGACTACCATATCACTGCCGAGGTGAAGGCAGAGTTAACCGCCCTGATCGCCAGCATGTAACCACCCCACCTCGCACGGAGGCCGACCCATGAAGTACCTGATCGAACTGCTCGCCCTCGCCCTGGTATCCCTAGCCGCTGCCAACGTGGTGGCGGTAGTCCTAACCTATTGATCGGAGACACGTATGTCACACGAAGGTATGTCCCCTCAAGGATCGCTGAAACTCAACACCAAGAGCATCAGAGCCGACCAACGTCTGAGCAAGGCAGTTCGCGCCGCTGTCGGAATGAACGGCAAACCATACCCCATTGTTGATGTGAACGGGTTAGCTCCCCCGACCGTGTGGGGTAGGGACAACTCACCGAGGATCGTGGTCGGTCGCGGCTGGCTGATCCAGCAGGGACTCATCTGACGACCCCTCCACCACCCCTCCCGCACGATGGCGTATGCTGCGATATATCGGTGACCCGTGTGCAAATCACCGACGCGAGGGGGACTGGAGCGGCCGTCACGTATGGCGGGCCGGCACACCAAACTCGTCCGCGAGGAGACATGTATGTCATCACCATACCAGGACTACATCGAGCGCATCCGCAACCACGACCGGTCCCGCGAGGAGCGAATCGCTCAGGCCATCCGCGAGCAGGAGCAGGAGCTGGCGATCAGCTACGCGCCAGCGACGATCAACACCAGTCTGCGGGAGTATGGACTGGAGAGAACGAGTGGCATTCGTTTTCAAACTTGCGGGGGCGGAAGAAGAGTCATCAGGAAAAAACTCAGCGGAGACTGAAATATGCCAAAGTTAGTTTTGCATCGGTTGTAATCAAAGTCAAACCGTATCTGCTGAAGAATATGGCATATCTACTGGCCATGTTAGGCAGATTGTTCGTAAAGGAAGGAGGGTAGTCTAATTTCTTATAGATGTTCTGTGTGCTTCGACAAGGTCGAAGCACACCAACCCAAGAAGCGCCACGTCATCAAGCGCCCCGACGGGTCCACGCAGCAGGAGCTGGCCGTGTGCCAGGACTGCTGGGCGGGCCTGCACAGCGGGTACTCGGTGGACGAGGTGCGAAGGATAAGAGGAATCGAGGGGCAGGTGCCAGTACCGCTGAAGGACTTGCGGTACGAGGCCAAGGACCAATACGAACCAGAAGTCATCCAATAACCTACATACCAACTGCACAGGAGACCGACACATGCCCCGACTCGTATCCCCGCCACCGGTGGAGAAGGAGCAACCCGCCACCAACGGTCAGGCGACCGCACCGCCGCAACCACACGCCGAGCCGATCATCAAGGCCGTGCGATACCCGGAGGTCAAGGTCAAGCTCTGGCAGTGGCCCGACGCGCTGACGGCGAAGACCGCGAGGACGCTGCTCGGCTGGCAGACCGAGGACGAGTTCCGCGCCAAGTGCGTCGAGAAGCAACCCCTCACCAAGTTGGACCAGTGGGGGTACGGCGACGACTACCTGCTCACCGACTCGCGCGGCAACAAGGTGCGGTGCCTAGCCAACGCCGACAACCGCGAGCTGCGCGACTGGTGGTTCAAGTCCCTGCGGCAGATAATCCTCAATGGCCAGTGGGCGGGTGTCCTGATGTGCCCGGAAGAGGTGGAGATGCCCTGCGGCCTCGCCAAGCTCAAGGTCGGCGGAAAGGAATACGCGAAGGGTGAGATGGTCAGGATGACCGACGGTACGGTCAACGGCAGCACCATCGTCGTGCAGCGCACTGGCGAGGTCACGTCGGGTCAGCACACTGGGGTGGCCCTGATCGATGCCCACCAGATGTGGGAGGACGACCCCGACCGCGCGGACCCTGCGAAGGCGAAGTACCCGTTCTGGGCCTGCGTCAAGGACGCAGACGGCAACTTGACCGGGCCGGTCATCGAGACCATCGTCGTCACCGGCCTCAGCACCAACGAGCGCATCCGCAGTACCACGGACAACTGCGTGCCGCGCAGCGAGGCGGACGTGTTCTACACCTCACCGACTTTTCGCACACGGAGGCGGGCGTCGGACGGTGTAGTCGAGTCGCGCCCGATGGACGAGCGCAAGGAGATGTCCAAGATGCTCGCCGCCGCGTTCGACCTCCTGTGGGACCGCACGGCGGCGCAGGGGTACAAGACTCTGCCGGAGGCGGTGGGGTTCCTCGACCGGCACAGGCGGCTCATCAAGTGCGTGGAGCACTTGTACGAGGAGAACAAGAAGCCTGCACGGAGGATCAGCCAGCTCCGCATCACCGGTGGCCAAGCGGCGGCGCTGTGCTACCTGATGGGGTGCTCGGCTAGCGACGGATTCGCGTACCGCGCCGAGTGCCCGCCAGGCGAAAAGAAGCTGGACTGGTCCCGCATGGACAAGGCCAAGGAGTTCTGGGCACTGGTCGGAATCACCGACGCCAAGGACTCCCGCCACCTCGCGTTCAAACCGCTGCGCGAGGCACTGGGCAGGCTGGTGGACTCCGAGCCGGACGCACAGGGCGACAACCGAGGACTCGGTGGGCGGTGGATGGAGCGACTGTGCCTGATCCAGGGGGCGTGGGAGGCGTGGGTCGAGGGGTACGCACTGACCGACCTCGACCGTCGCGAGGGTGGCAGGCTGTGGCTGCACTACACCGATATGAGCGAGCCGAACGCCAAGGGCGAGACCAGCAAGCTGCCGGACGGTGGTATCAGGCTCGGCGACGTGGCGGACTTCGGCGGGATCGACCTGCCGGGCAGGGGCAAGAATCTCGGAGTGGACAGCGAGCCGCCCCCCTCGCCCGACGAGCTGGCGGCGCGGATGGCGGAGGTGAGGCGGCAGGCGGCAGAGTCTGCGGCAAAATAGTCGAATTCATTAACCCATGTGGCGTATGGAGTTGCGTCAACATGGGTATAAATCTTGAAAAATCTGGTGAGGAGGGGTTGCAACCATCACGAGAGAGGTGTATATTGATGGTGTCGGGTGAATGGATGACGCAACTTACACGAAAATGGCTGGGAGAAATTAAAATGAAAAATCGAACCATCAAGGGCATCGACGACAGCATGATCCGCGTACTCATCGTGGATGTCGAGGACGGCATGGTCGAGTGTCGGTACGATCACGGCTCGCTGTATCAGGCCCCCTATGTCTCTTGGGTTGACACTACTGGCCGCGGCGAGACCGACGCGGCGGCAATCGCCGATTACCACCGTAGCTGTCACCGACTGGCGTCAGCCTAACAATCCCCGCCCCGCGCGTCGTTCGCGCGGGGCTTCTGACGCGGCCCACCAGCGTATCAATCGGTTGGAGTAGCCCCTGGTAAGGGCTGGGAGAATTACAATGGTTCACAGCGTAATGCCATCGATGGACAGCGGCTTTGTGCCGCCGCCATTCCCAGGCAACAGTGATTGTTTCCGTCCGCTGATCGCTCAATGGCTCAAAAAACTGCCGGTGTTCGCTGCGCTAGGCGTTTCCATCGACGTTCAGCCGTCCGAAATCGAATCTCAGGTGCATTCGTTCGATAACGTCGCCGATCTGGTGGCCATGCGTCGCTGGCGGTGGACTGACAGTGACGGAGTTGTAACGGATTTCGATCGGCGATTGACGGAAGCCGCCGAGTGCGGTTTGACGCTCGTCATCAGCCTCATTAACGGGCGCAGAATTGCGGTCAATGATGACGGGACGCGTGGAATGGATTTGGTGTAATGATCCCGCTCCGCGCGGTGTCGATGACCAATCGGCCCGCTTCGCGGCCAGCCGCGCGGGGCGCTTTTTGTTCGCCCGGTGGAACCACCCGGATACTCGACCTACACCTGGTCGGCGGGCGGTCCCGACCCCTGAGTACCATATCCATGCCAGTCCTCCGCAATCCCACCATCCTCAGAGCCTACCACTGCACCAACTGCGACCAGCACGCCGAGGTGAGCGACCCGGTGGATCTGCCGCGCGACACCAACGAGTGCGACCACGACTGGCAGGACTGCACAGAGGAGGTCACACAACAGGTTGAAGCATGGGTGACTGAACAAGAGAAGAACTTTTCACCACCCTCTATCACACGAACGTCCACTCCTCTCTTTGCCGGTCTCCAGCGCGTCGTGGACGCCAACGCATTACCGCAGGCTCCGCACGTGATCGTGACCGCCTATGCCGGGACCGGGAAGACGACCACAATCATCGAGGGATTGAAGTTCGTGATGGGTGGTCACTCAGATATGACTCCTTCACCACAGCAAGACGCGGTGTGGCGCGAGATGGCGAAGTCGGCAGGTGTGGCGAGGATGGTTTGCTTCTGTGCGTTCAATCGGAGTATCAAGGACGAACTGGCAGAGCGAGTGCCAAAGGGTGTCGAGGCATTGACAATGCATGGACTTGGGTTCCGTGCTGTGCGCAAGGCGTACCCAAGGGTGGACTGCGGTGACGGCGCGGCGAAGTATCGAGTACAGGACATCATCTGTCGCATACTAGAGACCGACAGCAAGACACTGCGGAAGAACCCGGAGGTGCTGCTGGTCGCCAACGCCGCCGAGGAGTTGGTCAGCAAGTGCAAGATGAATCTAGTGGGGTGCGGCAGCGGAAAGTTTCGAGTGGACGACGTAACGGACGATGACCTCGACGCCTTAGTAGACCACTACGAAATCGAAATGAACAACAGCAAGGGCGAGGTGTTTGCCCTGGTTCCAATGGTGCTTGAGGAGTGCTTGGATGCAGGCAAAGACAACCGCTGCAACTACGACGACATGATATGGTTACCCATCGCGCTCAACCTATACGTCCAGCAGTACGACCTGCTCCTGGTTGACGAGGCGCAAGACCTAAATCGTTGCCAGCAGGCACTAGCGAAGCGAGCAGGCAAGCGACTAATTTTTGTTGGGGACGCAAGGCAGGCAATCTATGGATTCTGCGGTGCGGACGTGAACTCGATACCTAACCTACGAGCAGAACTCGAAGCGACTAACCGAGGATGCGTCACCCTGCCCCTGACCGTAACGCGCAGGTGCGGGCGAGCAATCGTCAAGGAGGCCAACAAGTACGTAAAGGACTTCGCCGCGCACGATACCTGCCCCGCCGGGAAGGTGTCTACGGCCAACTACCTGACCTACACCGAGGGATTTGGTCCAAACAAGCGGAAGATCACGCGCGAGCACAAGGACACGTACATGCCGCTGGTGAGAGACGGCGACTTCGTCCTATGTCGGACCAACGCGCCGCTGGTCAAGAACTGCTTCACGTTCATCAAGCGGGGCATCCGTGCCAATATCCAGGGCCGGGACATCGGCACCGGGCTCATCGGCACCATCAAGAAGATACTGAAGGTGAAGGGTGAACCCAGCGAGGTGGTGACGAAGCTGCGGACGATCAAGACGACGGATGTAATCAGCGCCATCGACGCCTGGCTGTCCGGTGAGGTGGAGAAGGAGCAGGCGCGCAAGAACCCCAGCGACGAGAAGATCGACGCCATGAAGGACCGGGCGATGTGCCTGCGGTGCTTCACCGACGAGGCCAAGGACGCCGCCGAGGTTGTGCGAAAGATCGAGGACATGTTCACAGACTCGAAGGACAGGCAGGGGGTGCGGCTGAGCAGCGTACACAAGGCCAAAGGCCTGGAAGCGCAGCGGGTATTCATCCTGCAACCGGACGACGCACCGCAACGCAAGAACATAAGCGCATGGCAGCAGGAGCAGGAGGACAACCTACTGTACGTCGCCATCACGCGGGCGATTTCTGAATTGATTTGGGTGCGCTAGGGTGTTTGCCAACTTGTTGCCCAGGACGCGAATCCGGGCGTCTGGAGCGATCCGTTGCCTATTTCGGAGCCAAGTCCTCAAAACGAAAACGGTCGATACTTCAATGGAATATCGACCGTTTTCGTGATGTCTGTGCACCGAACGATTGTCATCTATTGCTCTGCAATTCCGTGGGCGGTTGTTGACTCGCCTTCCACGCCACTTCCAAGTCCAGCAGTGCTTTATCAATGTTCCCCGTGCTCGCGTCCGCGATGAACGCCGTGAGCGCCGTAGGGTTCGCGAGGAACCACTTCGCGAGCGTCAGCAGGTCCGTGCCGAGTATCGTCATCGCCTGTTGCAGGAACGGCCCGAATCCGGCCGGAGTTGCGGAGATCAGGTGCAGGATCGGTTGCGGGTCAAACATGGGTAGTTCCTTCTTAAAAAATTGCCGGCATTGCGGAATGGCCCGCAATGCCGGCATTCCTCACCCAGCGTTCCAACCGACGCGGTTGGCTCACTCGATCCCGCCTATCGGGAACGAAAAGATGTTGTCGCTACCCGGCGGCAAGCCTTTATTGTACAGGCCGTCGCCGCTCTCTCCACCCGCCCCGCCAGCAAGCCGATGGCACTCTCGGCAGTCCTTGCGCGTGACGAGTTGATAGCCGGGCGGCCGAGCCGAGCGGTCGCAGTACAACACTTCTGGTGTCCATCCGTCTTCCGCGTCCTTGAACCACGATCTATGCTCGAACACGACGCCGTTATAGGTCAGCACGTCATCGAAGCGAGCATTAACCGGGTACGTTTGCACATAGGCCAGCTCTTGCTGCATTGCCTTTTGCGGCGTGCCGTCCTCGTAGCGAACGATGGGGCCATTCGCGCTAAGCCCCCATCGCGGATAGGTGCCATTCCATACGCCGATGTTCTTCGCCTCTTTAATCCCTCCATCACCGAATAAAGCGTATGTCGTGGACTTCCACCCGCTGGCTTTCGTGAGTCCGCCGGGCGAGAGGTACTTTTCTTGCCCTTCAGATCGAGACGCCCTGGTGATGCTCGGGGCGTCACCGTTGGCCGTCATCGTCCGAGCGACTACCTGCGTGTACCTCGCCGGCTCGTACCGCACCATGCCCGTCGGCTTCGCGATCCCCGGCGCCCACGGCTCCCCATCGTCCGCGAAAGGTCACCGGCGATTCGTCGCCGGCCTCCGTCTCTTCGGTGCAGCTGATGCGGTTCCAACCGTTGCCCAAGTCGATTACTTCGGATTGCCTGGGTGCGGTTTTGGCGGGAGGTGCGATCTTCTCCGGGACTGCTGCTGGGGCAGGAGCCGGAGTCGGTGCGACGAACGTCTGCGGCACGGCACACATACCGTTCGCACACGATCCGACCGTTGCCGTCGCCTGTCGGCTGTACGTCACGGTCATTGACGACGAAGGCGCCGAGCCGCACGCACCGGCACCCATGCGACCGCGAATCGCCGACGCTTTGCGTTCGTGTCGCTCGGCTCGGCGCTCACGGATGCGGTCACCAAGTCGAGCGTCGGCGATGCCGGCGACGACCGCGAAGCAAAGGACAATACAGAGGAACTTACCCATTGACATTCTCCATACGTGGTTGCGGGCGATTGGTGATTGGTTAAACGAATAATGTAGTTACTGGCGAGACAAATGTCACTTTCCGGCCGGACGTTTCTCCAATCCTTTTTCCGCGAGCAGCGCCATCACGTCATCGACGTGCAGGCAATCGCACAGACATGCACTGAGACCGGTCTGCTGAATCGGTGCGATTTGACCGTTGCAGTGGTCATTGCCTGGTACGGCATCATAGAGGATACCGACGCCGTTGATTTGGCCACCTGCGGCCCCGTATCCACTGAGCGAAATGATCTTGTCGCCGTTCTTGGCCTCGCGGCCGTTTCGATAGTGCATGGAGGTGACCTCGCAAAATGGACAATTCTTTGGCGTCGGATAATCAGGATGCACCAAGCCTCCCCACCGACAACCGCATTTGTCGCACACTTGAATCATTTGACTTCTACAGCCTCTTCATTGACTACGTTACCTTCGTACCCCAAATAAATCAGCCGGTACGCTCCCTCCGCTACCGTGTCCGGTATCCGGAGCTTCGCCTTGGCGTCCACTCGCGCGGCAACCGCTGCCGCCAGCGACACGACAACCGGATTCGGCTGCCGAGTCAGCACCACCTGCGCAACATCGGCAGGCATCGGAAACGTGTAGCCGAATCCGCGTTGCAGTACGCGAACCTTCGTGATGGACTTCTCGATTGGCTGGTCATCGACTGGCTGCCTTGGCAGAGACGGTAACGGCTTTGGTTCGACCTTCGCTACTGCCGGCACCGGATCAGGCTGTTGCACCGGCGTAGGCGTCTGCTTGGCGACATATCCCGCGCTCGCAAACGTGCTCGCTACCGCCGCGTGAGTGCCCCACCGCTTCGCCCATGCCGTCCACGATTCAGCCTTAGTGCCGTTCGTTGCCGCCGTGACCGGTCGAGCACCTCCGACTACAGCAGCTCGTTCGCTGATGGCTGCTTGCATCTTTTCCGTAGCTGCCCTGTATGCCGCAATTTCTGCATCGAAGTCGTCGGCCACGGCTATTGCCCCTTTTTTGGTTGCGATCCACCCACGATTGCGAGCAACTGAGCGAGCGTCGTTTGCGGTGTGATGGTCGCCGATCCGGGGAAAAGCGACTGGAAGTACGGATCGGCTTGGATGGCTGCGACGGTTGCAGCGTTGGGGCCGCCGGTGGCTGGTGTCGGCGTTGGGTTAGGCGTCGGATTCGGCGCAGTGGGTGTCAGCACTGAGTCCGGGGAAGGAGTGCCTGTCCCGACCGTAATGTTTGACGAGTTGTACCCGTGCGCTTCCGTGACAGTGGACATGATCCAAGGATCGTCCACGAACCCGATTCCTGCCCAGGTGTAGATACCGTACACCGCTCCAGCCGGCCAAGGAATAGCGGGTAGCGATCCATACTGCTGCTGAAACGCCGTCCATAGCTGCTGCACCACCGTCGGGATTGCAAAGGCCGGCAGCATGACGCAGTGATCGGTGTTCGGAAACGACCCAGGCGTGCCACCGAATGCGTACCACCCGTTGCCGTTGCCCGCTCCAGACGGCAGCGCGTCCGCGTCGATGGCTATCTGGACCGGCGAAGTCGCTATGCCGCCCTGGAGTGAGGACGGCGTAGTATAATCGACGTTGTTGGCCGGTCCTTCGTTGTAGAGGTTACTGTCCTGCGAAAATCCCGACTGTTGCATCAGGTTGTTGACCTGCGACAGGTCCGCACCGTTGAGCGTGCCGTTCTTGGTCGCCCACGCGATGCAGGTGGCGTCGCTGATGAGGATGCCCATGCACTGCTTGAGGAACCCGGCCGCAGACGTGACGCAGCATCCATTCGTGTCGTTGCCGAGCATTGTCATGATCTTCGGCAGCCAGTAGTTGAGAGGCATTGTCGTACCAATCGGTACGTGCTGGGGTAGCTTCAACAGTTCATGGGCCGATGACCTTCTGCCACCGCGCATATGCCTGACGTGCAATGGGTCATAAGGCGAACATACTACACCCGGCATGGAGTGGATGCGGGGCGGTGTGACGTGGTATTTAATCATCGGTGATGCTCCTGTTTGGTTTTGGAATCGGTCCTGCCGCCTTCACGCGGGGGGCAGTTGCGCCGCCTTGAACTCGTCGATCTCCGCCGCTGAGGACGCGTCGAGCACGATCATGGAGGCGTTGGATACCTGCGCGGCGGTGGCGGGGTCATTCCACCACTTCACGTCCGCGCCGGCCTGCACGTACAGCTGCGTGAGTACGGGCCGGCGTGCCCGCCTCGCCTTGACCTGCGCTCCGGTGCACCCGCCGAGCAGTGCTTGGATCAGCGCCATGATGTCGGTGATGATGGTCGGCGAGATCGTCGAGTCAGCGGCCAGATACCGCTCCTGCACTGTCGTCGTGATGGACATTTACTCTCTCCTTAGATGTCTGCCCTCGTAGGAACGAGGGTCGTTTGGGTTGCCGGGCATGACGAAGTAGTCTGTGCCCGTTGGATCGTAGTGTGTCAGTATCCAGTATATCCACGATAGGATCACTGCTACGGTCACTGGAACGTACTCCAAAAAAATTTCGTATACGAAGTCCATACTATCACAACTTTTTGAGGAAATTGGCGACCGCGCTAAAATAATTGCGTTACGGTTTTACTGCCAGGTCCGCCTCCGCCTTCTTGACCTCAACCGCCACGGCGATTAGCTTGTGCGCAGCCTTCTCCGCCTCTATGTTTAATTTTTTCACCACCTTCTCTACTAGATCGTCTACGCCCATGTCGATAGTCTTGAAGCTGGCGACATGTATCTTGAGCGCCTCCACCTCCGCCTTTCTGAGTACATCGTTTGACCTGCACTCATCGTGTGCTATGCGAAGTTCAGTATGATCCTTGTTGACCTTCGTCATAGCACTTCGCATTTCATCCAGTTGACGATTAACTTCTATTCGTTCGCGCGCTAACGTCTCTGCTGTTTCTTTTCTCTCGCGATTGAAAGTTGCTGTCATCTCCTCCGTGCGGCTCTTGTACCAGTCCGACTGGTACTTGCTCAGTTCTTGTAGCTGCCTGAAGGTGGTGTTGTTCTTCTCGGCATCGGCCTTGGCCTCCAAGTTGCGCAGGTCGTTCTCTCCAAGGCGGTCCTCTCTGTTTTTTTTCTTGGCCCAGAAGTAGAAGGTCACGAACGCACCGAGCAGGCTGATGCCTGCGCCCCCAAGTGCCGCGCAGATTACGGTTATTGAGTGTGCCAGTGCGTCTGCCTCGGCGTTCTTTTGCAATTGCACCAGGACTTCTGGGGGAAATTTCTCGACTATCTGAGCAAACAGCATGGATCGCACTCCTTTAGGCGGTGGTCAGTGGATTCTTATTCCCAGTCTCCGCAACTGAGGCACTCCGACGCTATGGGCAGGGGAAAGCGCTTGTCCCTCTTGTCGTCAGGCTCTTTCTCGCACACGAACACTATGTACTCCCGCTTGTCACCGCATTTCCCACACCTTTTTGTCACCGGCCTGCCGCTCCGCCTGCGCACCTTGTAGCCTCGGTGCCTACACGGCCTCTTGGTCCTGTTGGTCAGCGGTGTAGCATCGACTATCCCGTACACCGCGTCCATGCCCCTGCGCCACGCCTGCCCCTCCGGCCCTGGGTCGCGGGCGAGTCGCTGCTGGTCCTCCCCGTCGTGCCGGTTGCCCCTGTGCCTCTTGCAGCAGCCGTCGCCGTCGAACGTGCAGGGTTTGTCGGTCGTAGACATCGGATCACCGAGTTATTTCGCGACTGCCGAAAACTGACTCATCTGCGTGCCAACGTAGCAGCGCATCCCGCACGTCCCCGCTGCAAGCGGCTTGCTATCCACGGCCGACACCAGCAGCACGCCGTTGAGGTACAGGCCGAGATTGCCGCCGATCACGTCGAACCGCAGGACGCCCGTCGTGAGCGGGAAGCCGGCGACGTTGACCAGCACAGTCGGAACGCCACCCACAAGCCGCCAGATCGCCGCCGAGCACGTCTTGCCTTGCCGCCAGTAATTACCCACGTATTCCGTGCCGTCACCGCTCGCTACCCACGGACCGCCGGCACGCGCGACCAGGCCGACATACTCGCTACCCTGGCCGGTGAAGTTGAACGTCGCTTGCACGGACACGTCGGCATCGTTCGCGCCTTGAACCAACGCGATGTTCGGGCCGATGCTGGCCGTGCCCGCAGCGATGCCGTTGGCAGTCACCCAGCCGCCTTGCCTGATCGACCATGTGCTGTTGAGCGGCTTTGTCGCTTGCGCCGCGATTGTCCGCATTGCCGCGAACTCCCCCGTTGCGGCACCGAAGCTGTCAGCGAACGGAAGGGCATCGGTGATGCTCCCGGTGAAGCCCGTGAAAGTCAACCGCTGGCTCGGGTACGGCGCGAAGTTGTCGGCAACGATATCGATGTCCTCAACAGTCAACGAGCCCAGCAGCGAGACCGCCGCTGAGTAGCTAGTCCACGGCGAGCCGCCCGCAAACGCGGACGTATCGTAGATGATTGTGCCGTCCGTGCTGGCCCCGATCAAGTTGACTCCGGACAGTGTGTTGAGTTCGGCCGGCGTGTCGATGATCTCCGGCGGATTGCCCAAATAGATCAACAGGTACGTCGCAATCACACCGCCGGTGTCCAAACCGACCTTGATGCGCGGTGATCCGCCCGCCGAGCCGCCAAGCGTCGAATCAAACGTCGCGGCCAGCGATGCGAGCTGGGAGAGCGTGAAGATCTGATCTGTCCACCACTCGACGTAGCTGAACGTCGCCGGCGTTGCCGTGAGGGTCCACGGCCCGCTTCCCGCGGCAGAGTTGTCGTCGCCGGCCGGCCCCAGGTTGTATGCCCCCGTTAGTTGGCTCATTGCACCCCCTCCGTTATTGTTGCACGTCCAAGAGCGTGACCGTCGTCGCGCTGGGAAAGTTCACCAGCTACGCGGCCTGGTCCGTGATGCTCATCAGAATGTTACCACGGCTCCTGTGTTGCAAAGGTCGCCGCTGTTGCCGGGCGAATTGATCGTGACGCTGCCGATAGTTACGGACGCACCAAGCGCGGTGACTATTCCCGTCACAGTAAACGTCGCGCTGTCCGATGTTCGTACGCAATGAATGGTCAACGCCGTTCCGACGCTCATCCCGGCTTGGCTCGCGACGGGGAACGACATGCCGCCGCTGTTGACGAAAAAGGCGCTCGTGATCGTCGTCATGCTTCCGCTTGTGTACGTCACGCTGGCCGTTGCCGTGACCGTGACCGAATCCGTCGTATCCACAGCACTGTACGTTATGCTCTCCGCTGTGCTGTCGGTGACCGTGAACGCGGCAACGCCGCTGGCGTTGGTGATCGCCGTCGCGCCGTTGCCCGTGCTGCTACCCGTCGCAGCTAGGGTCACCAGTTTGTTGGGGACCGGTGCACTCCCCGCGCTCAGGAGCGTTACGGTCACGGTGACCGGGTTCCCCACCGCGATTGTGGATGTGGACGCGGCTACTGTTGACGCACTCGCAGAGGCCAGGACGAGTCCGGCGGGTTGCGTGACCACTATCCGAGTGTTGGACCCCCCTATGACTGGCGACAGTGCAACAGACCCCAGTGTAAACCCTGCCGCACCGGATACGGATACAAACGAGCCGCTGTAGTCGTTCGGGAGGTTGGAGTTCACTGCGCTGGCATAGTATCTGCCGAGGGTGGACATGTACTGCACTTGGTACGTTATCGTCCCGGACACCCCTGGGAGTGTGAACGACCCCGCCAGCGTCGTGGCGTTTGTCTGGGACATTGTGAACGTCGTGGGCGTCAAAGGTGCGGAGGGGTTGCTCGCCGATAAGAGCAGGACGCCAGGAGGTGTGATGGGAGTGGACGGCCCGACTTTGATTATGGGGTTCCCGCTGCCGCACGCCCCTACGGACGTAGACAGCGCCTGGCTCCCGTTGAGCGGTCCTGCGTCCGCGCACGGCGGGTCGCCAATGTAGTATCCGGTAAACATGCCGGGTCCGTTGTAGTACCCCGTATACGTGAAGTCGTAGAGTCCTCCGCCGACGCCTGAGACCGGCGGGTCGGGGGTCGTACTTATCACACCGCCGCAGTCGGTGACGCCCCATATCGTGCTGCCATCTGTTGCGCAGCAGTACGCGGTTATCGTTACGTTCATGCTGGGTGTAGCAGGAACGAGAGGAGAAGGATCGGATGAGGAAAGAAACTGAGAAGTTCCTGTGTACACACCGCTATACGTACCGTTAGTCTGATCTACTGGCCCCTGAAAGGTCAGAGTGCTATGGAACGTCTGCGTATAGCACACATCGACACCACCGAGGACGTAGAATCCCCTCGCCGTCCACGTCGCGCATATGGTCGGTGGCCAGGAGACCGTGGGGCAGCTGCCACCCGCAGGACCGGTGCTGGGCTGGCACGCTCCGAGCACCTCCTGGCAGTCGGGCACGAACAAGCAGAACACGTTTCCGTCGTCGTCGGTCAGCGTCCTCCACACTCCCGTAGCCTCTGCCAGCAATTGGCAGTATGTCACTGGTGGGTTGGACGACGAGTATCCACCGCCGCCGACTCCGTCGGACTGGATTAGCACTATTGGCAAAGCCCTCTGGCCGTAGTCCCCCGTGGAGTACGTGTTGTTGATCGAGATCGTGCCGTCGTCCGTCAGCGCGGGCAGGCTGACCTTGGTCCAGTTCCCGTCCGTGGGCGGTCCCGTGTCGAGCACGTTGTCTATCCAGGTGTTACCGCTGTAGTTGAGCAGTACGCCCGGTGGATACTCGTAGACCTCGATCTCTATGGTGGTCGATGACCCGCCCATCAGTCCGGTGATGTTTGCGGACATTGCGGACGTGTAGTAGTTGGAGGTGATGTATGTCGCAGTGCCGCCGACGAGCGAGATGGTCTCCGTCCCGGCCTGCGTCGGGTCTACCAGCACTAGGTCACCCGCAGTGATTGCGGACCCGCTGTCGGTTATTATTATGCTGAGTTGCGCCGCGAAGTCTGGCGGGGTGTTGATGGCGAGCTGGCCGTCGGCGAGTGCTGTCGTCGATACCACCACTATCGGGTAGTCGAGGACGTTCTCCGGGTCCGTGACGACTTCCAGCCAGTTGTCCGTATCACTGGTGTCACCGAGCACCCTGTTGTTCAGTGCGATGTAGAACGGCCCCGCTGGGCCTGGGATACCGTCATCTTGCAGCACACCGATCCACCGACTTGCCGGCGGGAGCTTCTTGGCGAGCGAGTCGTCCACAAGCCAGCACGCGGTCAGCGAGGTGATGTCGTTCACGTCCTCCCACGTCTGCGCCACCGAGTCCCACTTGTCGTCGTAGAATCCGGCGAAGGCGTCGCGCAAGAATGCGCCGGTGGTCGCGAACGTGTTGACCGCCGCCTCGCTGGTGTCCACGCCGACTGTCCTGCCGAACGAGTTGTCGTCTATGACGCGCAGGGGTGGAGCGAACTGCGTGCGGTTTGCTGTGCCTAGCTCCGCAATTAGCCTCTCCAGTGCCTCGATTCGGCGCAGCAGTGCGAGGTCCATTACGTCAGGCCCTCGAAGATCGTCTCGAAGTCCGCGTACTGGTATTGCAGGAACAGGTCGCTGGATAGTACACCCGTCGGCACGGGTCCATTGGTCGCCGGGTAGAATGCGTAGTTGCCCACGGGCATGGGCGTCGGCAGTGTGTTGTGCCCCAGGATCGAGATCGTCTCCTGGTACGTCGGGACGTACACGGTCGCGGTGCCGGGGGTCGGCGGGTCAAACTCCACGAGCATTATCTCGCAGTCCAGCGTGCGGAAGAAGTAGTCGGCAGGTGGGTTGTCGAAGTCGAACAGCGCCGCGTTCACCTGCGCGCGTGGATTGCTCTTAATGGGCAGGCACAATAGCGTGCCGGGCGCGAACTGCTTGACCTTGGTGCCGTTGGAGCTTGGGAATGGGAAGTTTGGGAACGGGTACAGGTTGAGCTTGCCGATGCAGTTTCGGAAGTTGGTCGGGTAGAATCCGCTCGCTTCGACGAACGCGCTGGGCACGTCGTGCCACAACAGGTGGAGTATTCCCTTGGGGGTGCGCAGATATGCGTCGCCTGCGAATGGACCTGTAGCACCTCCGAAGAATGTCCACTGCACCCCCTTCCGCGCCAGGGTCTCCAGGTTGTCGTCCCACTTTATCGTCGTGTACCTCTGGTACTCCGCGTCTATCGCGTCGTCCTCCTGTATCGGGAAGGACGGCACCTCAAACAGCACGGATATTACGTAGTCCCTCCAGGCGTCTCCGTAAGAGCCGTATCCGCTGTCGGTCGTCGCCCTGGACTTCGGTCCCTCCCCGTTGATGCTCAAGATCTTCGTGGCGCGTAGCCACGGGTACAGCGGGTGGGTCCAGGGGGTCAGTCGGCTGAGCATCGGCGTGGACCCTGACTGCTGTACCACAGTGGACGATCCCACTATCTGCGGTATGGCCTGGTACACGTCCTCGCTCGTGCCCCCTACCGACTCCCCGATGCGTATGGTGTACGTGACGGACGCGCTGTCCGGGGACCAGCTCTGGCTCGCTTGCTGGCGGGTCTTGCACTCCTCCGACCACGGTACTGATAGTATTCCCATTATGGATACACCGCTTGTGACTGTGTGACGGTATTGTAGTTGAAGGTAAACATCTCCCGTAGTAAGGTAGCGAGATTCTGAGTAGCGTCCAACTGGTCTTGCGCGAGTTCGGTCTGCTGCTCCCCCTGCTCTATCAGCTTGTCCTGCCACTGCGACGCTCCGAACGCGGCGGCCCTCGCCTCCTTGCCGACCTCGATGTCGGCCTGTCGGGCAGGTTGTGCGGCGAACGTCCTTTTCTTGTCATCGGCGTCGTGACCCCCTCCGCCCTCGCGCAGGTCTCTCGCTTCCCTCTCTCTGTTCTGCTGCTGCAATCTGAACAGGTCGCGACTCCTGTTGAATAGGTCTAGGATTCCATCCTCTTTGTCCTTGGATTCTTCAGACCTGTTGCCGCCTAGTAGTAATCGGACGGCTGGTGTTCCAGTTATGCTCTCCAGTACGTTGCGCGTGCCCGACCCGATTGATCTGAGCCGCTCTCCCGACTCTGCTACCCCCCTTGCGACTGTCTCGATTGTTAACGCGAGCGCCCTGAGCGTGGCGGTTATCTCCTGAACCTCCGATACGAACCCGTCCTTAGCGGGTTCAATTCCGAGGAACCCCTCGGTGACCTTGAGGATCGAGTCCAGCACCGACCCACCCGCATTCACCAGGGAGAAGAAGGTCTGCACCAGCTGCCCGGCCGACGGAGTGAGCTGCTGCAAGTCTCCGATAAACGGTTTCGCCCACGCCGCTATATCGCGCAGTGCGGCCACCGTCTCCGTGCCTATGACCTTGGCTACGTCCTTGATGGGTGGGCCGAGTTCACCGATTATCGACCGAATCTGGGGTGCAGTCTCCGTCGCCAGTTCGTTCCACTGGTCTGCAACGTCGCCGAGTATCGTGAGCAACGGCTCGAATCCGCGCCCCAGTGCTGCCGACAGGTTGTCGAGTCGAATCTGGAAACGCTCGACCGCCGCTGGGCTATACGCTCCCACCTGGCTGGTCACGGACGACGCTACACCACCCAGAAGTGCGGACGGGTTCTTCGCCGTGCTGACCACCGAGAGGAATGTACCCGCGAGCAATTTGCTGGCACCAATCACAGACTTGATGCTGGTCTCGAACGCCACGACTCCGGAGATTGCCGCAAGTCCTGCGGGACCGCCGAGTACGCCGGCCGCTCCCTCCCCTCCTATCGCCCCGCCCGTCGCCGCCACTGCACCCGGTAGTCCTCCCTTGTATCCGAGGCCCCCGCGCAGCAGGTTGTCTATGGTGCTGCCCCTGCTGAGGCGGCCTGCTGCGTCGAATCCGCTCCCGGTGTTCCGTTCCGGTGCGTCCTTGTCCGCCTTGGTCTCGCTGGCCTTCGATACGTCGAGGAGTAGCTTGGCTGCGTCCTTGAGTGCCGATGCTGCGTCGTCCAGCTTCGATGCCCCGATGGGTGGGGGTGTGCTGCCAGACTTGCTGTCGTCTGCACCCAGCGGCGCGAGGTCGTACCCCTGCGGTCTTGGGCTACTGAGCGGTATGCCCGGATCGATTGGCCCCTTAACTTCAGGTGCCAGTCCGTACCCTCGACCCCCGGACACGAACCCGCCCTTGTCCAGGTGCTTGGGTGCCTGCCACCTCTTGTAGAGTTCCGCCGCTCCCGTCGCCATACCCATCGTGGCTATTGCGCTGCCCGGTATCGGTAGGGCCATCCCCGCCGCGCCTGCGGCCATGATCGCTATCGCAGTGTTCTTGCCGTACCTGTCAACGAGTCCCTGGTACTTGTCCTTGAGTCCCCCGACCATCTTGCCGATTATTCCGGGACTCTTCTTCTCGTCCGGCTTGGATACAGTCTCGCCCCTGCGCATTGCCTCCAGTATCTCGGCGTTCTCCGGCTTCTGAGCCTGCGCGGCGGGCATTACGTATTCTCTGGGGGTGAGCATCGCCGGCTCGTTGTCTCCCCCGTCGCCGAGTCGCTGCTCGACTGGTCCGCCCGCCGCCTTCTTCTGCCCGCCGAACAGCGAGGATATTCCCCTGCCGATCTTGGAGAACAAGCTCCTAGTACCACCACCGGGAGGGAATGCTGGTGCAGGAGGTGGTGCAGGAGATGGCGGGGGTTTGCCGAGCACCTTGCGGTCGTCGCTCTTGAACGCCGAGGCCAAGTCTTCTGCCGCCGACGGTCGGTTGCGACTCGGCCGCGTTTCAATCTCCTCTGGTGACTCGTGCTGCGTATTCTTGCCGCGCTTGCCCCCGACTACGTACCCCGGCAGCTCGTCCGCCTTCCCCATCGGGTGCGGACCCTCGTGCTCCCTGAATTGGTTCGCGTATGGACTCGCACCCTCGCGCCACTCAAGGGGCGTGCGGCCCTCTGGGCCGATGCCCCTGTGGAGTTCCTTGTGCCTGCTGGACATTGCGTACTTCGGCGTGTACCCCTGAGACTTGCCGCCAAGGTACGTGTACGCCTTTTGGTATCCGAACACCGTACCCCGCAGGCGCAGGTGGTCCCACACCCACTTGCCCTTGGAGGCTGCGTCGTAGAACGACTTGGCCTCGCCTCGATTTACGTCGTGGTATCCGTACCTCCCGCCGTTCTTGTATCCGATCTCCAGGAAGTTGTTTTCGGGATCATATGATGCGCCGCGCACGTTTGAGGACGAGAATGTGCTGTACTCTCCGCCGTGTAGGAAGTCTCCGTGCCCCGTGGCCTTCTGCGGGTCGCCTATGGGCTGCTTCGCGGGTGACGACGCCTCGCGCTCCTTGACGGCTTTTGCCGCAGCCCCTACCCTGTCGAGTCCTATCGGCTGGGGCGGTCCCTGCGGTCCTGCCGGGGCAGAGGGTGAGCGCGAGCCAAAGGCACCGGCGATCTTGCCGCCGATGCTCTTGATGCCGCCAATGATGTCGCCGAATCCTGCCACGCTGCTCCTAAAATAAAAGACTCACATCTCTGCAAGTCTTTTGTTGTTTGTTTCTCCGTTTTTGATCTGTTGCTTCTCACCTGATCGGTGGTCCGAACACTCCCCAGCCGAGCAGTCCCACCAGCACCATGAGCACCAGTCCCCCGCCGCTCCACCTGCGGTCCCAGCCGCTGCTGAATCCGTAGAATCCCCCGAACAGGAAGATGATTACGTATAGAATCCAGAACCAGTTGCCTGCACTCACGTCGTCACCCCTTCTGCGGTCGGAAGTAAATCTGTATCAAGTCCCGCATGGTCAGCTCGCCAATGTCCTGTTTGCTCATGCGGAACGGCTCGCGCACCAGGATGGACGCGATGTTGTCTAGGTTGAACTCGAATCCTTCTCCGCCTTCTGCTCGCCCGCTGAAGATGTCGTGGACCTGGAGTTTTTTCCTGTGTCGTTTACCTCGCGAATCTTCTCGTCCACGATTGCGTAGTGGTCGCGGATCAGCTTCGTCGCCTCCTCGATTGTGGCAGTCGGGTGCACCCTCTTTAGCATGAGCAGCAGCAGGTACGCCTGCCCCGGCTCGTAGCGCAGGGAGTTCTCGCAGGCCGACTCGTGGTATCCGAATTTGCCCTGCGCCTTCTCCTGCGACCACTCCTTGATGCAGCGGTCGGCCTCGTAGTCGAATAGCGTCGCCTTCTTGCGGCACTCGACCGCAAGTCGCGCCTCCTCCTTGGCGTCCGCGTCCTGGGACTTGGGCAGGTCCATCTGCCTCATGGTGTGGTTGCGACCCTCTTCGGCCAACACCTCCGCCTTGGATCGGAGTCCGTACACCGTCTCGTGTACTTCGTCCTCCAGCCGCTTCTTGTACCAGCGCTCGTATGCCGCCTCGTCGTTGAACGTCCGCGCAGACAGCGTGTACTCCGCCATTCCCTTATTGTCAGTCTTTGCTGACTTGGTCCAGTCCTGCGGGTCGATAGAGAACGACGCCTTGGCTCCGAGTGTGTGTTGTGTCTCTGCCATTGTCTTTTTAACTCTCCCAACTCTCACCGACCACCAGTAGTCCTGCCACTACCTCGCGAGTCTGGTGTTCCGGGCATAATACGAACATGCTGTATGCACCAACCATCGCAAGGCAGGCAGTGAACTTCTTGCATACCCTGCACCTGTTCTGCTGATTCGCATTTTCAGGTTCAGTCGTTTTCAGCGTCAGGGACGTGTCCAACAGGTATTGCTTGTAGCAGTCCTGCGCCTCATCTTCGGTCGCGTGTCCAAGCGTGTGGAACTTGTCTCGCAGGGGCGCGATCTTCTCGTTCCATTTTTCTGCGCTGGGTATGCTGCCGTCCTCTGGAATGGGCGAGTACGGACAGCAATATCCGACCGGTCTGCCGCTGCACGTGTAGTCCCAGCGACCATCATTTCGTTGTCTTGCACTGTAGTGGAGCATGTGTGTTATACCGGGTAGTCGAATCCGAGCTGCGAGTGGCACTCCATCGAGAAGCCGGTGTAGTTCGGCCCCGTCATGTCGTTGTCCACGCTAACGCTGTCCACCGTGGCAAGCGGGAGGTTCCAGAACTTGTTGTTGAGCTGGTCCACGAACAACTTCACGTTGGTGATCGTCGCGCCGTCCACCAGTCCGAGCGAGCTGGGGGTGTTGTTGTAGTCGTAGTATCCGCTGATCTGGAACGTGATCTCGCGCTTGCCGGCGAGGCGCTGCGTGAACAGGTTGTAGTTGCGCGTGGAGTCCAGCGACTCGAATGTTTCGATGCTGATCCACTCCGAACCCGCCTTTACTGCGAACTTGCGGACGTAGAGGTTCGTGCTGTTGACCTGCGCTCGCCCGATGAACGCAGGCTTAGCGAGGCCCACCTGCTGCTGCTGCTGCGTGAGCTGCTGGTAGAGTTCTTTGACCCCGCCCTTCGGCAGGATTAACTTGCGCCTCTCGCGCTCGACCGCCAGGAACTTGTTTACTATCGTGAGCATTGCCTTCTCCTGCGGTTTTGTTTACGCCAGTCCCAGGTAGCACGTCCGGACAGAAGCGTTATTTACGGAGTCGCTGTTGACCATCTTTAGTACATCGCTCGAGCCGACTGCATATCCGCCGGCGGTCGGGGTCTCGTGATACCACATCTCCCCGCTGTTGAGCGTGTACGTTCCGGTCGTGCCGAACGGGCCAGCCCACGGGTTCGACCCGTTGTTGCCGAGCACTATAGTGCTGGCGGTAGTCCCGCCCTGCGCTGCGTTGAGCAGCTCGACGGACGCCGCCTTGAGTGCCGTGACCGTGGAGGCCGCGACTCCGCAGATGTTGGAGTTCTGGGCATTGATGGCCCCGGCGTAGTTGCCGCTCGCCGCAATGGTGCGCGTCACCTGGATTATCTGGTTGATCTGCGGGCTGCCGTTTGCAGACAATCCAGTACCAAACGTGTAGGTCTGGTTGCCGCGAGGGAACGTCCAGGCGTTGAGTCCGAGCACACCGCTGACCCCGGTCGGTGGCGTGATGGCGGGCGAGGACACCTGTCCGGTCACGCCCATGTACGCCTGCCCGAATGAGGTGAGGGTGACGGCAAACCTCACCCCCATCGGCCCCTTGTTGAGTCCGATGCCAAACAGCTGGTCCTGGAACATGTGCCACATCTCAGATGACCATTGGACCGGCTCGTTGCCCGTGATCGCCTGCATCGCACGCTTGAACCGTCGCGCTCTGTTATTCATGCTTCACCTCTTCGGCCTTTGTTTCGACTGCTGGTGCATGGATCACTGCCTCTACCTCGTCCACCCACGGCGACACGTTGGCTCCCGGCAGCGTGCAGAAGTGCCCGTGCTTGGGCGCCTGGGTCTCGACCACCGCTACCGGGTTCATCTCGTGCTGGATGAGCGGTGTACCGTTCTCCGACCATGCTGCGATGTTGACCGTCCCGTTAGGCCAGACCCTCGTCACCTTCGCGGCAAGTGGCGTGTGGTCAGGCCCGCGCCCGTCCAGGAATAGCCACAGGTCGTCGCCCACCTTCACCATTACCCCTGCTCCTGACTGTGGACTTCTAGCTCCAGAAGTCTGTACGGGTAGTTGATGTCCAGCTTTGGAACGTCATTCGTCTCGTCCCTGAACCAGAGCATCTGCACCGTGGGGCAGTTCGGCAGAGTAGTGCGGAAGTTGCCGCCGCTGCTGTTGACGCTCTGGCGTATCGCAGCCTGAATCGACTCGTAGCTCGGCAGGGCCAGCGTGCCATCACCCGAAGTTCCCTCGACGTACACGAACCTCGTCACGTACACCCGCTCCGTCGTCGCGCCCTCGAAGTTGAACGGCTTCGATGCCACCTTGGTTCCGGGGCACAGGATCAGTAGCGGAAGCGGGTCGCCGTCCACCACCACCGGCTCGTCCCTGATTACTATCTGCGCCTGCGGTATCCCGATGTTGCCCGCCTGGACTATGGTCTGCAAATCCAGGCGCTGCTGCGTCTCGATAGAGTTGGGCACGTCACGCCACTCCCTGCCCGTGCGACTTCTTGACCGCCACCTGGAAGTCACTGCCGACTAACTGCTGCACCATCTCGTCGCCAGCCCCGATCGCCCACTGCGTGCCGTCTGCGCGTTCGAGTACGTCCTTGGATTTCGGCGTGATCCCATTGAGGAATTGACTGGGCAGCACCACGATGTTGTCCATCCCTATCAGGGGCGAGGTCGGGTCGAGCAGCTTCTTCTTGATGATCGTCCACAAAGTGTTTTGCACTGTCACAGCGATTGTCGAGGGCGCGACACCTATCTTGGTCTGGAAGTATTGGATCGTCTCTGCGTTGTCCCAGACCACGTTGTTGCCAACGAGCGTCGGGCTGTAGAGAGTCCCCTCGGTGTACGTGTTGGGTGTCGGCTCCTGCCCGGCCTGGCCGAATACCGCCCCGCGTTGGTATACGGAGACCATTGAAAATTCTCTATGTCCACATAAGATTCAGAATCTTCCGTAATTTACTACTTCCCAGGGTCCATCGTCATCCTGAATGTCAACGAGTAATTTTCTCTTCATCTCCTGCAACTTGTCGAACAGCTCCGCCCACGAGTAGCTCTGCCCGTTGATGCTGTAGTTAGGCTTCGGCTGCGCAGTCATGTCGTTGAGTGCCATAGTCACGTTGACCAGCGACTGCTGGTCTAGTGCCTGGACTTGCAGCATTATTCCGCTTGCCGCCACTACTGGACTCCAATCTCTTGCACGTCGATTGCCTGGAGCTGGAGTCGGTCGCTCTCTCGTGCCGTCCGCTCCTGGTCCAGCTCCGCCTTGGTCCGCTCCAGCTCGGTTTCGAGCTGGTTGATCCGAATAGTCTGCGTGCCGATGATGGCATTCATCTCTTGCGCACTGGTCTGCACGTTCATTACGCGGCGACTCCCTTGATGACCTGCACGTTGAACGCCGGGGTCTCGGTTGTCGTCCCCGTCAGGTCGGTGATGGTGAGCTTGAACGATCCAGCTCCGACCGCGCTCACCACGGCCTGGTATGCATCGGTTCCCGACTTCTGGCTGACGATGATGGAGTCGGTCGCAGCCACTAGGGTGTTCGTGACCGTCATGGTAAACGCCGTGGCGGACCCTGCCGCCGATACGAGCGTGATGGTGCCGCTCAGCTTGCTGAGCGTGACCCCGGTCGTGCGCGACGTGCCCTGAGCCACCGTCCCGCCCGCCCCCGTGCCGTACCCGACGCCGCCCGCCGTCACGCTCGCGTTGACGAGCAGGCCGGTCCCGCACAGGACGTTGCCAGTACCGCTGACGGTCTGGAGGCCCAGTGTCCCAGTGCCCTTTGTGTCGATGGTGGCTGCCTCGTTCGTTCCGCTGCTGATGACCAGGAGCGCGACGCCGCTGCCGGCTGCCGCTCCGGTGACTTGGACGCCCGTCGCCACCGAGGACGTGGCCGCGTTGACGTTGAATACGGGGTTTGTCGCACCGTTCGCGCCGACCGAGAGGGCGTTCGCCGACGTGCTGGTCAGCGTCGTCGCCCCGGTGATGCTGGTGCCATTGGTTTGCTTTATCTGCCCCTTGCTGTCGAGCGTGAAGACGTTCAGCGGTCCCGGCATGCCCTCGCTGATTAGGTAGTCCACCGTCGTGCCGTCCGTCGTCTGCGCGAGGATCACGTCGGCGGGTCCGAGGACCAGCGAGGTGATGAATCCCTGCTCGTTGGGGGACAGCACGAACCGAGCCACCCTCCGGTTGGTGGTGGTGTTGTTGGACCCGCGCTGCACGAATACGAGGATGGTCTCCGTGTTCGCCCCGCTCGTGTTGAGCAGCGACACGTTGACCGGGTTGCCCCACGGCTGCGGCTGCGGCGCGTTGGCTATGGGCCAAGACCCCTGCGTGCCGAGTGCGGTGGCGGTCGTCGCGAGTTGTCCATCAGCTAGCGTAAGCATTGTGGCATCTCTCCACTAGGTTGCGCAGTCTCGGCTCACGCCGCCTGCTCGTACTCGAACTCCAGGTTCACCGCGTCCTGCGCCGCCTTGTCCTTGGTCGCGTCCGCGACGGTCCACCGCGAAAACTCCGGGTGGTTGGCGTCTGCGGTCACGCTGCCGATGCCGCACACCTCCATGTACCGCGACTTCGCGTCGCCGGGCCGGTCGGCGCGTATGGCCAGCCTCGGCCACTCACCCTTCTTGCCCGTGCCGAGCAGGACGGAGAAGATCAGCTTGCCGTCGAACTCGTACCGGTTCGCCTCGATCTGGCTGCGGTCCTGGTACGGCAGCTCGATGTAAGCTGCAATCGCCGCGTGCACGCCCTCCAGCGCCGCCTGCTTGACGCGCTCGCGGGTCCACTCGCTGTCCGGCTGGACCGCCTGCGCCTTGACCAGCACCATGAGGGCGTCGATCTGGTCGGCCTGCTTCGCGAGGCGAGCCTCGAGCGCCGCGATCTTCTCGTCTGCGGTCGGCTGCTTGGTGTCTGCCATCGTCTTCACCTGCTAGAGTCGAGGGGCGATCTTGGTTTTCGTGTTGGTCAATTTCCCTGCGCCGCGTAGCGCGGGTTCTCGGTCATCGGCGTGCCCATCTCCGTGAACTTCCATCCCGTTACCACGTCCCGGTGGAAGCTCTCCAGCGAGTTCGGAGCCATCTGCGTCGTCTCTGCCGCCCACGCCTGCTTGTACTTGTACGCGCGCTTGAAGTCGCCGAGCCACCAGCTCGTGGTGTTGTTCTTGGTGCCGCCGATTACCGCCGTGTTGCCCACGAAGCTGTTGCACATCACGTCGGCCCGCTTCTGGCCCCAGTACCCCTGCGCCATCGGGTTGTCGCCGTAGGATCGGACGGTGTTGTTCGTCGGCGTGTTGTCCACCATCGCCACGCTGCCAGCCTGCATAAGGAAGTTGCTGGTGCGCTTAAGCGCGAGGGGTACGAGGAACTGCGTCGCCTCCAGGACCACCGGCGTCCCGGTGTTGGGGTCGGTGATGTTGGCCAGCAGCAGCTCGACCGTCTGCACGCTCTGCCAGTTGACCAGCGGTACGGCCGTCTTGTTGATGTAACTGCCTGCCGTCTGGTAGTTGTTGCTCGACACGCCGTTGCGCGAGTACGTGTTGACGACGCCCGTGACGTGCTGGAGGCATCGTATGTCCTTGTTGATGCTGATCCACTTGCCCCCACCCGCCGCCCGCTCCATCACCAGTGACGTTTGGTCCTGTATGGTCATCTCTTTCGTGATTTCGCATGTAAAGCCGCGCTTTTGGAGGGGGGGGGTGTCGATCCACTCCTCGTTGAGGCCCATTGTCGGGAACCGCTCGCCCTCGCCGACCACCTCGATGCCCGCCGTGCCGAACTCGCCGACGCCTGGGATGCGCTCGCCGTTCAAGAAATTAGTCTGATATTCTTGGGTTAGCATCGGCCACAGGGCCATCGGGTAGTTGTAACCTTCGAGGAAGCGGTTCCAGATGAACTGCCCGGTGATGTTGGCAAAGTCGCCGCTGTTGATCGTGTCGCCCGCCGCCTCGTACACGTCCCTGATGGAGAACCCGCCCGACTTGCGGCGCGGGTCGATCAGCCGGAGGATTTCCTCCCCTTCCTTGACGAACGCGGTGAAGCAGTTGCGGATCGAGAAGGCGTCGGTCGGCCTGAGAGCACCGGCGCGCAGGTTCATGCCCTGCGAGGTGCCGGCGAACCGGAACATGTTGGAGGCCGACTCCTCCAGGTTCTCCAGGATGTCGAGGGCGACGCTCCTCTTGACTTCCGGCTTCTGCCGGGCAATAGCCCTGTAGTCGAGTTGCAGCATAGTATGGTTTCCTTCTTTGCCTCTGTTCCGACCCGTGCCGTGCTCCGCCGCTGGTTACGGTATGCTCAGGATGCCGCCGCCTATGAGGTCGAGGTTCACCACCTCGCTCGTCCCGCCCGGATCGCCGCTGATGACGAACAGACCGAGCTGCATCGCCGCAGCGCTCGCGTAGGGGATGTAGAACTTGGCGATCTGGTATCGGCTCATGCCCAGCGTCGATGGGTACGCCCAGGGAGCCTGCGGGGTGGCGGTGTTGCCCGCGCCGTAGACCTCGAACGTGAGTTCGACGTTGCTCGCGCTGTCCATCATTGCGTATATGGCCATGTTCTGAGGTGTGCCCGCGTTCTGGCAGATTGCGGTCGTGAGCTGGGTGTACTGCGTGGTGCCCACGCTGCCGAACACGTTCCAGTAGGTTCCGCCGGGAATCTTGTAGATCAGTGCCCCGCTCAGCGTCGTGGGGAGGGCGTAGGTGGTGTTGGCGAGGATGTTGGTCCAGCTCGACGCGAACCCGAACGCGATGCCGGCGAGGTTGACGTTGCCCTCGGTGTACGCCAGGTTGCAGATGCACTGCTGGGGCTGGTTGCTGAGGAACTGGAATACGCTGTACGCCGACTGCATCTGCGCGATGTTGTTCTGCGTGGCCCCCGTCGTGAACGTCAGTTTGCCGCCGGCGGGTGCCGCAGTGTTGATCGCCACCGACGCCCCCGACCCCGTGGTCCCGGTCGTCACCCACTTGCCCGTCGCGCTGGACGAGAACCCCTCCATGAAGTGGTCGTAGATGAACGCGGTGCGGAACTTGTGCATAGCGTCGTTGGTGTCCGGTTTGATTAGTCCCTGTGGCTGCTGAGCAGGGAGCGTCCGACCGCTTGCCACCGCCGCCCGACCGTGGTACAGGGTGCGCAGCTCGCGCTCGACGCGGCGCGAGAACCCCATACGCTCGCAGTCCCGCTCGAATGCGATGCGGTCGGCCTGCTGCTGCTTGTCTCGGATCGTCAACATGGTCCTGTCCCCTGCGTGTCTGTGTTTCCGCCGAATTACCGCACCGCGAAGGCCGCGAGTCGCTTGTCTCGCTTCTCCGGGTCGCGGTCGCTGAAGTCGAGGTTCGCCGTCTTGTCCTTGCCGGTCTCGCGCGACTCCACCACGTCGCGGGAGCTGGACGTTCCGATGGCCTTCTCACCCCTCGCCGTTTTGAACTTCTTGACTAACTTCCTGCGCTTCGCCTCGTCGGTGACGCCGATCAGGGCGTCCACCTCGTCTGAGGTCGGTTGGTATGGTCCACCGTTCTCCGCCTGCTCGCAGAAGTTGATGACGCCCTTCTCGGCTCGGTAGCGCTGGAGTTCTGCCGCCTCCATCGCCTCCTTCTTCTTTTCCTCGCCCTTGTCCTTCACGTCCTCGCCCTCCTCTTCGTCGTCGGTGGTCCCCTTGTCCTCTCCCTCGTCGAGGCACTTCAGCGCGGCCGTGATCTTGGAGCGGATCATCTCCGGCTCCATCTCCGGGTCGTTGGCGATGGCCTTCAGCAGGTTGCCGAGGTGCGCCTTCCAATCCATGTCCTCCGCCTCGGCGTCCGCCTTGGGTGCCGGATCGTCCACCTTCGTCTCGGCCATGTCCTCGTACATTTCGAGCAGGTCGGTCCACCCCTTCTTGAGGTTCTTGGGTGCGTTCTTGCACGGCTTGGCGATGCACCGCGCCACGATCTCCTTGAAGGGGACTTGCTTGGTCGTCATGGTCTCTCGCTCCTCAAGGAAGTTGATTACCGCCCCGCCGCGCGTCACTAGGTCCGCGCACCGCAGTCCGGGGTTCTCAAACTCCATCATGTGGTAGCGGCGGTCGCTGCCGACCTCTCCGTACCCCCGCGCGTTGATGGACAGCGTGTATTGCTTCTTGGAGATTTGCGGCGACTCGGCTGCGGTGAGTATCCGCGCCGTCATGTCGTGGTCTTTGTTGAGGTACCAGTCTGCCCGCGTCTCTTGTGGGTCGGAGGGTTGCCCCCCGCTGGGCGGCATCAGCACGCCGTTCGGCTCGCGGGGGTGGCGCACTTGGTCCGGCTCGCCCTTGGGTGCGTGCCCGATGTTGACCACCACCGCCGACTCCAGTGCGTCGCGCACCCGCGCGTGGAACGTCGGGTCGTAGGTCATGCCCTCCACGTCCATGCCGTTCTTGTTCGGCGAATACTTGGTGAGCACCTTGCAGTTGCGTATGCAGGACGCGGCCCGGTCTACTGTCGCGCCGCCCGCCACGGAGTAGTTGATGTCCTCCAGGAGGTCGATTACTCTGCCTGCTCTTTGCTTGGTTGCTGCCATGTGGAAGCCAATAGAAAAAGCGGCACGATTTATTGTGACATTCACCCGGTAGCTACTCCGGGGTGAAGCCAATCGATAGGTAGCACGGGGATCGTGCCGCCAATTTTCGTTGCTAGGGTAGTATTACCAATCGGGGAATTGATTGCAATAGCAGGGTCGGAATTTTGGGTGCCTGAAATCCGCGAGTAGGAAAGGTTCCCGGCCGCTACCTGCTGTTTCCTAACAGTAGGAACAGGGCGAGGGACGCTATCACTAGGAACCCGCCCGCCGACCAAGCGCAGACTATCAGCAGCCGGGCAGTAAACGACGTATCCCGGTGCCCCGCCATCTCCAGCGGAACCTGGACCAGGCGCACCAGGGCGTAGCAAGCGACGATCAGACCTATGACTTGGAGCATTGGTGAACTCAATTACGGTTGAACCGGATTCTTCTTTGCGCGGTATCTCTTGCTGTCCTTCAGCCTACACCTCAAGCAGTTCACGCGGTCCTGCCGGTCCTTCTTCCCGCCACACTTCTCGCACAAGCCCGCCGCTCGCTTGCGCCGCTGCCAGTTGAGTTGTCGCTTCACGTCGGTTTACTCCCCAATTCCCTCACCACCAGCTCCTTGGTCACCACGCGGTATCCGCATGTAACGCACGTCTTGTACCTTCGTATCGTGGACTCAGGCAGCGGGTCGCTGTCCGTGGTGCGCAGGCGAGTCCTGCACTTGGGGCAGCGTATGCCGAGCGGTGGTTTTGGTTGGTCGTCCATTACATATCCTCAAAACGATGTAAGTCGCGGTGTGTCGTGGTAGATGTAGCCTCCATAGCCTTGACTCTCAATACAATCTCGCCGCTTGCCCCTAATTCGATTGCCATAATTACCGAATTACAGAACTCGAAGCCCATGCCCTTCGGTCCTTGGACGACCACTTTTACTGACCGCCTGCCGTTGATAGCAGCTTGAATCTTGTCTACCTCTTTGGTCGTCCGCTTCTCTGCGCGAATCAACCTGGAGCGAAGTCTGTTTGTTTTTCGGCTCATGCTACTACCTCCAAGTCGCTCTCGTTGGCAAGGAAGAACCCGCGATACACGCCGCAGCCGACGAGGATAGTGAGTAGCGTCGGCGCGGGCTTGACTACCTGCTCCACAGAATCGAATAAGTACACCAGCTCCGCTTTGCTCTCTACTTTGAATACCATCATTGATTTGCTCCTAGTTCAGAGGTGTCTTCTACCCCGTCCCCTGTCTTGAGTCCTTCAACTGCGTCATTCCATACGGTTCGTAAGTAGTTGTCTTTGATATTGTCACCACTAGGTAACTGGTAATGTTCTACGTCGAATTCGCCGTCCTGGTCAATGTCAGGTGAATTTAGTTGTGCTTCGCTCAACTCGCGCTTTGAATTTTTGACTGCCATTTTTTCCAGACCTCTGGGTGTATGTAGTTGTCCCTAGCCTGCGTGGGCGTGTTGTTTAGAACTTTGGCCACTTCTCCGCTCATAGACAAAATCGCTTTTTGTACGGCCTTCACGTCCTTGGTCTTGTTGCCCGTCAGCGGGGGTGGCGGCCCCCCATATGAGTCTACCAGTTTGTACGCGGTCTGCGTGGCCTTGAGGGTGCGCAAGTCCTTGATCTTGATGTCCTCTGGCCCCCCCGATTTCTTCGACGCATCTTTTAGTGCGTCGCCCGCGTCGTCACTGCTGGCCTTTTGGAAGACGAATTGATCCCCCTTCGCCGATTTCAAAGCGTTTTTTAGGAACGCAACATTTGCAGGTTCTCGGATTGTGGTCTGATTGCGCACCCCCTCCTTGCCGATAAAGTCCAAGTGTACCTCGTCGCCAACTACCTTGCAGTGCCTGGCCTGTATAGACGATATGCCGAAGTGTCCATGCTCGACGGACTCGGCGCTGTCGGTGGGGCGAAGTCCGGTCTCTCGAATCGCAGACGCTATTGCCGCCGCCTCCCTCGACTTCTGTGGCAAAGATTCGTCGTTCATCTGTGCTGTCAAAGTCTTTTCGATATTCTTGATATGCGGTTCGATTGCCTTGACTCGCTCAAATTTTTGCGCGGCGTTGCGGTCGTGGAAGTCTTGAGTATATCTATACTGCCTGCTGATTCTCCCGCTTTTGGTGTGCTGGTCCCAGGACATGAGAGCTACGTACTTCAATTGGTCGCTGCCCTGCTGGAGGTCTGCATATTTGATCGCACTTGTTAGTACTTCAGCGGGCGGAAACGTACCGACCATGCCGTGATCTCGCAGCTTCTTCTTTACATCCTCACTCATCTGCGACCCAGGTGCGGATCGCTTTGTCTTTTCAGCAGACTTGGTACTCCCTTCGCCGCTACTGGTGAATTGCCCTCCTCCCTCGCCGCTGCCCTTGTGTTCGTGTCCTTCCGCGTCTTTCTTTTCCAGTACATCCACTGCGCTGCTGAACTCCTCGTCATCTATTTCCATGCACTCCCTCACCTCCATCGGCTCGCCGGACTTGATCGCACGCATTTCGCGCCGGTGCTGGACGTATGCCTTGAGGTGCTGGCGGCCCTCGCGGGTGCTCTTTATTAGCGAGGTCAGCAGCCTGTCGTTTTCTTTTATGTCGTCTGCGTTTAGGTCGTCTTCGCCGGTTCCGGGCTTGACCTTCATGTTGGCGTCCAGCACCCTCTTGCCGAGTACCTCCATCTCCTTAAGCGCACCGAATAATTCTCCTGGTGGTAGACCATCGACATCGAACCCGCTGCACAACTCGTCCAGCTCCGTAAACGCCTTGTTGAGTTTTGGGTATGCGTCCGTACTCAGTAGGTGGAAGGCTGATTTCAGCGCTGACCTCGTGTGTTCGCCGGCGTCGTCCAGTGCCTTCTGCGCGTCGCCCTTTACCTCGTTGTACGCATCCACCCGCTGCTGCTTCAGCTCTTGGTGCTTGGCGTGCAGTGCGGCGGCGCGGGAGCCGTGCTTGGGTTTGTCTGCTGATTTACTTTCGCTGTTCCCCCCGCTCCCAAACTTTCCGTCCGCCGCGTGCTCGTGCCCGCTGGCGTCCTTAGTCTCTGTCACCTCCAGAAGGAGGGACTCACTTATATCTTGAGCCGGCCATAGTCCATTTTTTTGGAAGAAGGCTGTTGCTTTGGGAAACGCCTTGGCAACCTTATTGCGGCGAGACGAGTTTGCGATGCGAAACAATTCAGCGAAGCCCTCGCGCCGATCTTGATTGGCGATTTTGCTCAATCTAACGCCGCCGAATCCAAATACTTTTTTGGGTTCAACTTCACTTTCGTGAATCGCTTTCCATTCCGGTGTACCGCTGAACTCGTAATTAGGACCATCCACGACATGACCGATCTCGTGTGCGACCAACTCGTGCATGATGCTTTCAGAAGAACTGGTATTCATCTTGAAAGTGGCAGGATCGTCTTTAGTCATCCCTTCCACGCTTTTCTGCATTCCTGGATCACTCGCCAAATAGAGTTTGCCGACGCTGCCGTGGAAGAGACCATGCGACGACAGAAAGAATTTTTCGGTTTGCTTGCGGAATGCTTCGCGCAATCGCTCTGGTTGGATCGCAGCCACATCGTCGGCGACCTTCTTCGCAAGACCCTCTCGCGATGCCGCGAAGTGTATTCCCTTGAGGTTCGCCTTGATTTTTGCTTGAGCCCTGGGCGTCAGTTGCGGTACAATCGTCTGCAATGCCCCTTCTTGGAGGGATGTATCTTGCTCCGGTGAATCCTTGGTTGGTTTAACGTCGTCGGAGGTCGCGTCTTCGTCGTCAGCCTCGTCTCGCTCGGCTTGTTCCCGCTCTTCGGCTTTTTTGAGAGCACCGCCGAATGCCCTCTCCAAATCGTCGTCATCCACGTTGGCAAGGTCGCTATCCTCATAGCCTTGGTCCTTCGCGATTGCTTCAAGTTTCTGCCGCTGTACCTTCTTGCCACCTGCCCCGTCACCTCCTGTGAATTGCCCACCACCCTGTCCGCTACCCTTGTGCTCGTGTCCGCTGGTGTCCTTGACCTCCATCACGCTCCTGCCCAGCATACTGGTCACGTCCACGCCGCTTGACACGGCGCGCACGATGGACGCAGCGCGGGCAAATCCTGGCTCTCCGACCCTGTACTCGCAGACCTTGCCACCTTCTCGCAGTTGTATGGTACCGTCTGTGGTTATCCGCGCTTGCATTTTGCGTTCTCTTGCTCGACAAAGGACTTGGCCTGCGCCAGTGATGTGTAGGTAGTGACTACACTTAGTCCAGACCCTCCTGCGTTCGGTCAACGGGGATGTACTTCTCCATGAACTCGCGGTCACGCGCCGGACGAGTGCACTCTGGCTTGTGTGACTCTAGGTACGGAGCACCGCACTCACCGCAGGGTGATGGTGTACTGTAATCGTCACCACCGAACTCCTCCCTGACTGCGGTGTCGAGCTGCTCCGCCCACCCTTCACCGATGTAGTCTAGGAGGATTTTGCGAAAGTCGCTCCATGTCTTTGGCACGAGTTTTGAATCTTCGCTCATGTTCCCACCTCCAGCAGTTCTTCTGCCCCCGGCGGTAGGTCGATCCAACCGTCATCTGCGGACTCTTGCACATGTGACACGTTGCCCGTCTTTTGCGCAGCCGACGCCGCGGCCAGCTTCGCCGCCTGCGACCTCTTGGGATCGACCGCGCCGTTTTGCTGTCCGCTGGGTGGTGGTCCCCCATCCTGCTCCTGTCCCGTCGGCGGTTTCCCAGGCTGCTGTCCGCCGGTCAGTCGCTTCCACTCCTCCAAGTCCTTCGCCACCCGCCTTGGGTCTTCGCCGCGCTTGCCTATCTCGATCTGCGGCGAGGTGATGCCTGCCGCTAGCTCCTGTGTGGACACTGACGCCTGCTCCACCTTATCGTCCTTGGACACCAGCGGAGCCTCAACGGAAATGTCCAGCAGCGTCATCGCCTCTTGGGGCAGCTCTCCGCACTCCACCGCCCATCCCACGACGCGCCACATCAGGCGCTGGAACGGCGACTTGAAGTGCTCCTGGTCGGCCTCGCGCGACACGACCCACGGCGACCCCGCCTCCACGAGGCTACTGTAGTTAGCGTTCGAGGCGTCCCCGCTTATCAGGTATTCGGGCGTCGCCACAGACGCCCCCGCCTGGCGCAGCGCCCCCTGCACTGCGAGGTCGTTCTCCGCGAAGGCCGGCGTCGTGGGGTACGTGACCGGCTCGACGTTGCCCGGCATCCTGCGCACAGCCCCGCCCTGTGGTATATTGAGGTGTGTAGTTCCGGGTCCACCGTCGCCCACGCTGTCGCCCTGCACGGCGTCCGTACCCGGTGACTGGATGGTACCGATCTGCTGCCGCGTACCGATCATGTGCTTCCACAGCTCGGCGGTCGCCGCCTTGACCGCCTGCGTCTCGCCACTGATCTTGCGAATGGTCGCCGCGCTCATCAGGGACTCCAACACTTGGAACACGAACAGGGGTGTGCCGTGCTTGACCTCCGCGTCCTCCCCCATCATCTTTATGTGCTGCATCTCCCAGGCCGGCACGATCTCCCCGCCTATGTCACTGTTCCCCTGCTCGTCCGGCTCCTTTGGCCGGATGAAGTAGGCCATGATGCGCTCGCGGTCGTGCACTGTCTTGGTATTGCCGGTGGGGTTTCCCTCCTCGTCGCGCTCCTGGACCTTGTACACCTTGTGCTGTATGCCGAAACTCCACCCGTCCTCGAAACTCTTGCCGGCCGGCGCACCCCACACCAGCACGCCGTCAACGAATCGGGCGTCAACCGTGCCGTCCTTGCTGTTGTAGTGCAGGCGCACGAACGAGTTGCCGTCCCTAATTACCCGGTGGCACACCTCCCGCTCCTTGGTCTCGCCACTCGCCAGCGTGGACTCATCCTCGCGCTTGTGCTCCGGTAGGCTGGTCTGCGTCCAGTTGTTCCGCGCGAAGAACTTGGAGTCGAGCCAGGACTGCACCGACGCAGCGAGGCGGTCCAGTGGGGTCTGGTCGCCGTCCTCCGCCTCACCAGCCGACGCCACGTACTTCTTCGCCTCCTCGGTGTCGCGCCCGCCAACCTTGTAGGTGAACCCCTTGCCGATGATGGCGTTTATCAGGTTGGAGCGCAGGCCGATTGCGAACGAGTTCACGCCATCCACTATGCGCGACCCGCCTATGAACCTGTTGAGGTCCGTGTCCGACTGCCACAGCGGCCACTTCTTGCCATGCGACCTGTCGCTCGGCTGCGCTATGGGTATGCCGTACCCGCGCGACTGGTTCAGCGACCGCAGCAGCGGCTCGAATAGGTCCGTACCCCCTGGGTACACCCCGGTCTGTCCGCCGCCCCAGAACGACTCCATAACGTCGAAGCTGTGCCGCTCCATCCGGTATCGGTTTACGACTTCGAGGTCTGCCGTGCGCTGGCGGAGTTGCGTAGCGGTCAGCATCGGTGGCTTCGCGCCCTTGGCGACTGGGTGCAGGTCGTCGGAGAATATGGCCCGCTCCGGCTCCTGCTCGGCGGGCAGCGGCACGGCGTCCTCCCGCACGTCTACCGTGCCGAAGACGAGTACCTTGATCCGCTGCCACCAAGTTAGTTTCATCACTTATTCCATTCGCCATACAGTAGCAATAACTGTAGGATGCCGCACACCAGGAACACGACCCCACCTGCCACCATAAGCCACTCGAATGCATCACGCTTGGTCACCGCTTGTCTCACCTGTGTGTATTGTTTACGTTGTTATGTGCTTTATGATCCAGCGTTCAAACAGCTTTTGTCTGTACAGTGGTTCAAAAGGAGCGGCAGTAGTTTCAACAAACTTTTCCCACGCCTTATAGACTTCAGTTAATGTCGGCCTCTCCGTGCAGTACATCGACCCGACCGGCTGCTTGTCGTCCCTGCCGATGACGGACACGCGCTTCCTGTTGGTCGTCGTGCCGTCCTCCAGCACCACGCACAGCGCGACCGTGATCCCCGCGTCCTTGGTCGCGCGACCGCTTGGCGTCATCGCGGCAGGGCCAGGGCGAAACTCCCACGCCTCCGACTCGTGGACCTTGGCCACTATGGCCGCGAGCGGGTGAGTGTTGCCAGCCCAGTAGTAGTCTACGATGTCACCGACTCGGATCATATCCTCGCTCCACAATTACATTGCCATCCGTCCTTTAGCATGTCCGCAGACAGGCATACGCAGTCCACGTCGCCCAATTCTCTTTGCCTTATTGATCGGACGAGCACAGACCACTTTTTCTGAGCATCGGCAGGAGCGGAGCGGGCAGGGCGAGAGAAAAATATCACTCTGTGCCACATCACGTTGCTCCATCCGCCATTCGGTAAGCGATACGACCCATCGCAACCATTGGTGGCGTCCTCTTCCCTGAACATTGGATAGCGCGACTCAAGTTCGTCTATGAACAATTTTGCTGCTGCGTTGTCTCCACGAACATTGCACTTATTTCTTTCCTCTCGCAGTTCCTCGTCACTTAGCTCTTCCACGCCCACAATTATTTCGTTGTTAATCATTTTGGTGCCTCAATAGGTTGTCGCGGACGTTACCTGCGTAGTGATCCATCCGTATGCGCCCATCGTCTGGTCCTTACGGTACTTGAACTTCTTGAGCAGCTTCAGTGCCTCCTCGCCCTTCAGCACCTCTATCTCGGCGCGGCGCAAGTCCCGTTCAATCTGGTTCAACTTCTGCTCGACCACGGTGCGGAGGTGGTTTGTGCCGTTGCTGGTCTCAATCCTATCGATGGTCCTGAGCAGTTTGTCCTTGCGCTTCTGCATCTTGTGCATCTGGTCCTTGATGGTCCGCTTCACGTCTGCAAGCTGTTTCTTCGCCATCTCCACCAAGTCGTGTTCGCCTGGGTCGCCGTCTAGCGCGATCATCGCCTCCAGTATTGCGGAGAATACGGCGGCGAGAAGACCAATCACCTCCGCCTCGTGGTCCTGCACGACCCTCTCTTCGCCGTCGTCCCCCGTCGCGTCGTACCTCTCGCGCCGCGAGTCGTCGGTGAGCAGTCTGTACGCGGAGTTCACAGCCTTGAACTCCTCGGCGTCTCCGCCAGCGTCAGGATGCGTCTTGTGCGACTTCTTGCGGTACGCCCTCTTCACTGCCTCCTTGTCCGCAGACTTCGGCACTTCCAGTACCTCGTATGGCGTCTTCTTTGGCACGTTGATTCGCCCTCTTCCTGGTTCGGAGGTACTTGATGAAGAACCTCCACCTATGCTCCTGCGACATCGGGAGGAGCACCTGCTTCAGCCCGTTGGCGTGTCCGAGTCCGGTCGCCTTCATCATATTATCCCACGGTCAAGTACCCTATCGCCAGGGTCGCGATGGTATTATCGGCCAGCGTCGCCACTAGGTAGTATTGCCACCTCGTGCCGTGCTTCAGTTGGCCCGTCTGCACACTGGCGGGAGTGCACCACACTACCTGAGTGCCGGTCGGCGTCTGCGGGGACGCGGGGAACTCCACCACCATGCTATCAGATGTCAGCGAATATACTTCGAGGACGATGTTCGCCCCGGTCAAGTTCGGCCACACGTTCGGTGACGCGCCGGTGAATATGATCTGCCGACCGTCTGCCGCACTGTAGTCATCCCCGCTGACTATCGTTATTGTGCCGTTCTGCGCGACGGGCGAAACGATGGTGAACGTACCGCCGGACAGCTGGGACTGGAGTGCCAGGACTCCGGTTATGTCCTCCTTGAGCAGGGCACCGATACTACCAGGAGTGCTGAACCCAGACGACGACAGGAGCTGCTCCCACACCGCCGCACTACCGGAACCACCAGGAAAGTTGACACCCGCCTCGACTGTAAACACGCCGGACCCTGGTACTGTTTGCAAGTTATCCAGGTCATTCTGGACTTGGGTCGCGTTTACACTCGGAATACCAACAGCAAACGTACCTACCACCCCACCGAAGTAGTGCGGATCAGTGATCGGCACCCCTGTCTGCGTTGGTGCGGGAATCGTCGTACCGACCCACTGCCTCGCATCCATCTGCGGATAGTCCGGTGCAAGCGTCTCTGCAATCAAGTGCTTGCCGGTAGTCTCTGCGAAAACCTTTACTTTGCCTGCCGACGCCACGGCCGCATTAGGCAAGTCGAGTCTGTAGTATCCCCCACTTAATTCGTAGACGGCGCCCGAAGTCCACGGCGTCGTGATCGTCGCCAAATCGCTGAGCGTTATAGCTACTTCTGCGTTCGCGCCAAAAATTTGGTAGTAGACCGTTGGCCACGTCGCTGCGACCAGTCCAGTCACGCCAATGCCGCTGTCGTTGACGATCTGAACCGTGATCGACTTGGAGGTTACCCCAGGGGCATAGAGAAGACTCATGCGCAGGCCCTCCGTCTTCGCATCAGTAGTCCACCCGCCGTCGCCCCCGGATACCTGGCGTGCTTGATCCGGTTTAGCGCTCGTGGGTTTCCGGCCATGTCGTCGGCATCAATCGCGACCCCCTGGCTTGGCTGTGTCCCAATGGAAGCAAAACGCACGCTGTCCATGTATCCAGAAAAATAGAACGGAGTAAGAGCGCCGACGTACACGCCTAGCGTCGTAGGCTGCCCATTGTTCCAAAGCCCGGCGCTCGATGGCCAAGTATCGGTTTGCACACCATTCTTGTAAGCGAAAAATGATGTGCCGATCCGCGTAATCCTAAATTTGCACCAAGTATTAAGAGTCACAGTTCCAAGCGATTTTGCGCTAGCAATGTCCCAGCTTGAGCCGGCGCTGCTCATGTAGATTGCAAGAGTTGACCCTGCCGACGAAAACCCCAGGAGCATCGCGGCATAGTCGCCCGAGCCTAAATTTGCAACGGAAATGCTCGTCGCTCCGTTCGCGTTGCTGGTACGATACTCCCGCCAAGAGACGGTGAAATTTCCTGCGCCGAAGTTGAGAGACGCCACATTAGGAATCGAAACCTTAGTGCTCGCCGCCGCATTGAACAGCATCGACCCATCCCCACCCGGTGCCGCTTGCGGGGACGGCCCGCTTGTGCTGCCATTCATGTTGACCAACGTGCCATTGTTCAACTTGCATAGGTCGTACCACGTAGCCAAACCGCCCCAATAATTCGGGATCGCCTTGTACCAGGCGACAAGACCTTGGTTCGGCCCCCACCCCCAATTGACCGGGTTGGTTCGATTGACGTTGAGATAGTTCGGCATTACGTGTACTGCCCCGTAGTCGGGTAGAACACAAGCGACCATCCGCTACTGATGCTCTGACCCAAATTGTTGATGATGTACGGGGCGTAGTCGTAAGCCTCAAGAGGTATGCCTGTGATGTCCATGATCTGCGACGATGCGCTCGAAGCCGCAGGCCAGTAGAAAAACCCAACTAGGTAGTTGGGGGAAAGATAAGGCGTCGATGTATCGACTCCAGCGATGTTTGTCCCATCCGCCTTTGGCACAAGGTAGAGGCTTACCGTAGCGCCTTCCGCTGGCACAGACCCGGCCGCAGCCGTAAGTCTGGCGATAGTTGAATTGCACAGGCCCGTCGAATTAGTGAGATTCGAGGCTCCGTTCGCAATGGACGCCGCCGCGTTGCTGACGCTGCCGCCGCTGGAAACGGTAGTTACGGCTGAGCCAGCTTTTTCGGTGATGTTGCCGGCCATTTAGTATGCCCCACTCCAGAGGTTGAATTGTGACGCGACTGCTGCATCAATGTGAGCGTCGGTGATTTGTGTTTCCGTCCCCGGCGTCCCGCCCATATAATCTGCTTGGATCGTTGCATCGCTGGCCAACATCTGAGCGCGTGAAACCATGAATGCTGACGGGTTAGCGACAATTTGATTGGCCAAAGACGAATGCAGAGGATGCGCGTCTTGGGCCACACCGACAACAGTATGAGCTACGCTGGCGTTTGGTGCCGTGCCGCCCGTCAAGGCATTCGCCGCGACGGACATCAGCCCTTGTGGTTGCTGCGAAAGCGTGCCGGCCCAGATCACGACGACACTACCAGCGGGCAAAACGGTTCCTTGGCAGAAGCATATCGGGCCTGCGGGAATCGACAGGACAGCATTGATCGCCACTGCCACCTGCGAGGGGGTTGCATTCCACGGGATTACGACCGTGTTGCTTCCGAGCGGCCCGCCCGTCAGCGTGAACGATCCTCCCGTGGGCACTCCGCTGACGCTGATCGTTTGAATGTCGTAGGCGCACTCCTTGTAGATCGTGCCAAGGATATAGTCGATAACGGCGCTGATAGCCCGTTGCTGAAACGGCACCGATTGGCTTAGCGTGTATTCGTCGATTCTTGCCATGATTTATCTCCTATCCGCGTACACGCCCGCGAGCCACAACAGCAGCGCGAGCGGAATAATCCAGAATGTCATTGATGCGTCCCTCAGTACAGAACCACCACACCACTGGCTGCCGTGCCCGTATTCCACAGGCGCGTCGCCATGATCGGGTACATGTACCCCGCAACCATATACACCACCGCCTTGTTCGCGTTGCAGTCCGTCAGCGTCACGTTGCCGGATGCCCCCACCATGATATATCGCGAGACGGTCGCCAGGTCTACCGAGTCGCTCAGCGTAATCGGTACGACGTTGGGGCACGGAGCACACAGGTTCGGTCCGTCCGGTCCGCCCACTCCCGCTATCGTGGTGCCGCCGTTGAGCCAGGGATTAGCTGCTGCCATGTGTGTAGTCCTCGCCTAGGTCGATTGGTGGGTAGTCAGCCTTTTGGATGTACCGGGTCCGGCACGTACAACGGCGTCTCGCCCTCCGAGCAGTAGTCGCAGTCACATCCGTTCTCGGACGTGTGCCCGCACTCCGCGCAAACATCCGCACCCGTGTCCGTCGCCGTGGTCATCACCTTGCCGCAGTTTGGACAAGTCACGCCTGGCATACGTACACTCCCGCAGGCACGCCAACCTGCCTTAAGGTCTCATTAAACATATCCAGCGCCAGCTCCCCGGAGTCCGGCCCGTCGTCGTGTATCCCGGCGGACGGCTTCTGGTCGCGCTTGAAGTCGCGGAGCTGCTGAATGCACCTGCGTCCCCCCGGTGTGTTCTTGACCTTGACCCTCCGCTGGGCGAGCAGCGGGTTCCACCCGGTTATGATGCGCAGCTCCTTGTTGACCGTGTTGCACTTGTGGTACACCGGGACCAGCAGCCCGCGCTGCGTGGCCCAGCGTATGAACGGCAGCACGATCAGCTCCTGCATCCCGTTGGACTCTATCAGGATACCGCACGGGCCGAACCTCGCCGCCAGGTCGATGCCGTCCGTGACTATCGAGCGCATCCCTGGGGAGCTTGGCAGCGGCTCCACCGGCCTCCTGTTGTCCATGTCGAAGTCGAAGTACGCCGTCATCTTGCTCATGTCCACCGCGAGCATCGCCCACGAGGAGTCGTCGCCCGTCCTGCTGTCCGAGCCCTTACTGGGGTCCAGTGCCATGACCTTGCGGAACGTGCTCCAGTTCTCCGGCCATTCGTCGAAGAATATCCCGTCGAAGAACTCCGCCGGCCACTCGCACTCGCTGTTGCTGACCGACCAGTTGCCCTTCTCCAGTCGCTCCCTGTCGATCCTCGGCAGCGCTTGCAGGTTGGCGAGGTATCCGGGGTCCGCCTCCATCAGCTTAGGGTTGTCGGTCAACTTCGCACCGATGAACGTCACGCTCTTCGGTGTCGTGCCGTGCTCCTGCTGGAGTGCCGCCGGGTCGTCGCCCCACACTATGTCGTCGTTCCTGCGCACCATCCACCGTATCACGCCTGACCTCTCCGGTATCGGGAAGCCGGTAGTCTGGTCTATCCACCACGCGATGAAGTCCGCGAGCCACCCAGGCTGCGGGTTGGCGGTCGCGCGGATGTACGGCCTCACGCCGCACGTCGAGCGGTTGCGCGACAGCAGGTACCAGAACTGCTGCTCCTCGAAGGACTCCAGCTGGTCGAACCCTATCAGGGCTATCTGTGCCCCGCGCCAGCTCAGCACGTCCTTCGCATACTGTATGTGTCCGAACTGCACCTTGGCTCCGGACGGGAACTTCCACGACAGTTCCGTGCCGTTCGGCTTGGCGTCCATCAGCGGATACAAGTTCATCGACTCCGGCCACAGTCCCCCAGGCTGTGTCACCTCCGGGTACGTCCTCCTGAATATGACCGCCGAGTACCCCCTCCTGTCTATGTGCCTCGCCGCCTCCATGAGCAAGGCGAACGTCTTGCCACCCCCCGCGCTCCCACCGTACAGGCATATGTCGGCACTACACGCGAGGAACCTCTCCTGCGGGCCACCCTGCGGGCGTATGGCCTCCGCTGGTGTTCGCTGGTGCCTCTCTCGCTGCTTTGGCGCAATGGTCAGCACTGCTTCATCGGCTCCTTTATCCTGACGTTCTTCCTCCTGTTGGCGATCAACCCAAGCCGTCCGCGCTTGCTCGCAATCGTGTCCTGCCCACGGCCCATCTCCCTGGCTATGGTATCATCATTCGCACCGGCGGAGTGCAGTCTGCGCAGCACTTTGTCGTCGTCCTCGCCCCAAGGCCTGCGAAACATGCTACACCTCCTGGAAGGAATCACTCCACTGGTGTAGGTACAGGACGCGGTATACCAACGGTGCGCGGACGGTGCCCAAGCCGAATACCCACGCTGACAGGTCGTTGAGGTACATTTCAATAGGTGTCATGCCTCGTCCCTCTCCAGTACCTCAATGTCGTCAACCGGAGACTCTACCACCTCCGCGTCAGAATCAATCGGCGCGGTCACATCTTGAGCGGAAATGTCTATGGCCGCCGCACCTCCTGAAGGAGAGCCTCCGACATCGCGGCCGTTGGCAGGCAGGTATATCCCCACCTGCGCAGGGCCGGTGCTAACGTTGATCTGCGTGTTGTTGTTCGTCACGTCCTCGAATAGCCCCTGCAACTTGGCTATGTCCATAGTCGCCTGGCGCATGACCTGGAGGTACTCGCAGCCGGGTAGCCTGCTCTCGATGGAGTCGATCACCTTGACGAGCGACAATTCCTCGCCCACCGCGCGGCGCTTGCCATTCTCGTCCGGTTCGCTGTAGACCTTGACCAGCCCCTGCTCCTGCTTGGTCATGGTCATGTCCTGCTTGCTCTTCTCCCAGGCGTCCCACGCCTCCTGCCGGACCAGCTGCAACTCGGCGATGCGCCTGTCTATGTTGGCGTCCCGGTCCTTGATGCGCGAGGTCCGCATCTCCTCGGCCAGCTTGCGCAGGTGGTAGTGGACGGTGGCCTGCGAGGTGCCTATGCGCAGGGCTATCTCCGTCTGCGTGAACCCGGCCTTGTCCAGTCGGTGTATGGCGGCGGTGCGCTGCTCTAGTTGCACGCCACCCAGCGGGGTGTGCTTTGACCTCGGCTTGTTTGCTGTTGCTGTCATATGCATAAACCCTACAAACCAGTGCTGTTATCCTTGGTGTGTGCCCACTACCTTGATAGGTTCCTTGTCTGTGCCAGTGTACTGCTCTCGTAGCGTTCGCCTTCGCTTATTCCGTGCAAAACAATCACGACGAGGTGTACCCCTCTGCGCTTGGTCTGAACAGTTCTCCATCATCTCCACCGCCTTACGCAGGCAGTCCACGCACACGCACGACGCCGCCAACTGCCCGCTCAGTGTCTCGAACCACTCGAACTCCATCACCGCTTTATTGGTATGGCACTCGTCGCAATCTATATTCTTGCTGTCTAGCCTCTTCATGTCCGCCCCCTGTTCGGCCCGGTAGGACTCGAACCTACAACCAAGACATTTGTCCTGCTCTGCCATTGAGCTACGAGCTGATTTCTACCCCAGTGAGCACCTTGTACCAGATAGGTTCGGATTACGTCTAGAGTCCGACGGGTCACTGGGGTAGCGGTCCTGCGAGTGATACCGCTTGGTCTTCCACCTGCCGGCCTCACGCCGGCCCGCGCTGATCCGGTCGTGCCCACACCTCTTGGTTAAATTCGCTCCGCGCCACTGGAGCACTGGGCCACCTGTTACGAATATCGACTAGCTCTCTGAAGTAGAGCCTTGTCGCCTCGATGAACCACAACAGACCGTACCGTAGTATGATGTGAACTCGCCTCCAGATATTATTATTCCACATCCTTGCTCCCCCTTACCTCTGGTCGTGCGTTGCACTCTGGCAGCTGCGCACCATGTCCTCGCCGTCCGCCTCGTCTACGTCCACGTCCGCTACGGTCAGCATCCTCACATCGCTGTGCTCCACGCACGTGTCCACGCCCTTGCCCATCGCCTGCACGCGCTCGACGGGTATCTCCGCGCCGCAGGTCGTACACCGATTCCTCTTGCGCATCACCGACCCCCCTTCACCAGGGGGTGGGGGAGCCGCTCGTCCAGCAGCCTCAGCAGCAGTCGCAGGGCCTCGCTCCTCCTGCGGTCCAGCCAGTAGTCTCCGTCCATCTTGCTACTCCCTTGTCAAGTTGCCCGCGCTTCCCTGGTAGTGCCAACCCTTGCAGTCCTTGCACTGGTATACTCTACCCACATTGTACCCTCCGCCGCAGTTGCGCTTCGCCTTGTTCGCCGCGTTTTTGGCATGGACCTTGGACTCGTGGCGCGGCATGCCGGTGACCTCGCATCGTGGTAGCATTCTGTTGGTCATTTTACTGCGGCCGCGCCTACTCCTGAAGGGGACGTAGCAGTCCTCGACCGCAGGTAATCCAGCGCGTCGGCCCACGCCTCGTCCTTGGTGGGGTAGCTGTGGCTCAGCGCAGACCACATGCTGCCGATCCTGTCGTACACCTTCCAGCCAGTAGAACTGGGGTTGCGCGTGCATACCGCGTTGGGTCTCAGCCTCAGTATCTCATCGGCGGTAGTAGTATTGTCACACATCTCTGACTCCATACCTGCTGTTGCGATTATACTCGTTGCCGCCGGTGTAGCACCCGTGACACAAGATAGGAGTGCTCTCCTCTGGGGAACCGCTGATAAACTTGCGTTTGCAGTGAGAGCACCAGTAGGCGTACCGGAATCCACCGTTGATCGAGTGGTGCAGATATTCACCTTTAGCAGTATTCGGCGCGGTGTCCATAGCGATCCATTCTACCCCAAGTCAACGGGTTGGCAATAGGAAAATCGGAGCCTTGCTCTATAATAACTTTTACCTATAGGTAAAATTCCCCTTGCCATACAAAATCCCTTGAATACACTAGGCAAGTACGACCTTAAGCTGGCCAGGGACGGATTATTTTTATTATATATTATTATATATGATAAAAATTCGTAGGGAGTATATCCTACGTATCCTTCGGTATGAACATCCTCTCAAACCTATTGACACTCATCACGAACCACCGCCCCCTATCTGGCCCGTCCACCCCCTCGACCACCACCTTCTCCTGGTACTCCGGCACAGCCGTGGCCACTGCACGGACGGCGTAGGTCTGACCAACGCAGTCGGGCGACGCGCTGGACTTGCAAGTGTAGTGCTGTCCGATGACGGCTCCCATACTCAACCTCAGAATGGTATCGGTTCTTCCGTTTCACCCTTGGGCAACGGAGGAACTCCTTGCCTCTTGTTGCACGTCCCGCACGCCAGCACCAGCCTTCCCTCGCAGTAGTCCAGCATCCACAGCTTGATCCTGCGGTGGCGCGATGTCTTCGCAGGATACCACTTTACCTTTACGGTGTGGTGGAACTCAAGCTCCCACGGCCTGCGCTCCGGGCAGTAGTGGCACTTGGACCCCATCAGCATTATCAGCAGTTGGCGCTGGTGACTATACCTGCGGTTGTCAGCTTGTCTGCCCACCCGTAGACCTCCCACCGCTTGAGTAGCTTGAGGTTGATCCTGTACCCACTCCCATATGTCGGCCTGGTCGCCGACCCGCCGTACTTGCTGTTGAGTCTATCCGGCGTCATTGCTGAGCATATCCTATCCACCTCGCAGAACGGCACGGCGTAGCAGGCGACCAGCCCACACAGCGCCATATTCTCCAGCTCCGCGACCGACTTGGCCTCGGTGGTCAGCACCCGGTGGTGCCAGATGATGTACGTCAACTTGCGAGTCGCCGCGAACTCCCTGTCCTTCAACAACCTGCCGCCGTACACGAACGCGGTCCTGCTCCTGCCAACTGCCTTGGACTCGAAGTAGTTGGTGCCAGCACTAACGTCCGGACAGTAGTCGGCAGTGCAGTCGGTCTTGTGCCTGACCCCGCCGACCAGCGTTGCGGTCAGTCGCTCGGCCAGATCGCCTATCACGTTCCGGACAACGCCGTGCTGTCCCTCCAGTATCTCAGGGTCGAACAGCAGCCCCTGATGCTCGGTTGACTTCCTGCCCGACAGGATCACTGTATCACCTCCGGTTCGTAGTCGTCCACCGCCGGCCTCAGTACCACCTCCGGCGACTTCCTTGCCGCCCTATCCCCGCTGATCGCCGCCTCGCACCTCGGCACCGCGAACTCCCGCAGGTATCGCTCCGACAGGTCTATCCCCACCCCGCGCCTGCCTAGCGACACCGCAGTGGCCGGCGTCGTGCCGCTGCCCGCGAACGGGTCGAGGACCAGGCATGGCACGACGCCCGCGCCGACGTGCTCGCACCCCTGCCGCCATCCTGCGGTGGTAGTGGTGGCTGGGACTCCTGATAGCGTAGAGTTGCTGCCGGGCAGACCGTTGCGGTTGCTGGCTATACTCCTGTCGTACTTGCCCTCGTTCCCCACCACGACCGCCCCACTCTTCACCACCACCCTCTCATACGGTTTCCCGCACTCTGCGCAGCATCCGTACTCGCTGGTTCCAGCCAGTATGCACGGCTCGATCAGGCGTGGACTGAATGTGGCGAAGTGGGCACCCTTGAAGGATGCTACAGGTACGACCCACACGTCGCGCTTGTTTACATCTCTGTCCATTACTTCGTCATCTCGACCATTGGCAGATGCCGCTGTCGCCGCTGTCGCTTGCTTGTCCTTGTCGCTGTTGGGTATGAAGTCGCTGCTCTTGTACTTAGACTTCGCTCCAACCTTTATCGCCTCGTGATCGAAGTACCAGTCCTTTCCCTTCGCAAGCAAGAATATATGCTCGTGGCTCTTGGAGCACCTATTAGTCACGCTCTCCGGCATCTTGTTCGGCGCGTACCATATGATGTCCTGCACCAGTCGCCACCCGTCGGCCCTCAGCGCCATTGCCACCGAGGTCGGCACCAGCATCTGCCCCTCGTCGAACGTGTCCCCCAAGTTGAGCCACAGCGTACCGTCGTCCCGCAGTACCCTCCGCACCTCGCTGAATACCTCGACCATGTGGCAGGTGAAGCACTCTCCGCATGGGTTGTGCGTTGCCCAGCCGAAGCAGTCGTGTACGTCCTCGG
>Ga0209525_1000016_pt1 | contig 68396 bp, 77 predicted proteins | sample JacPin_JW_Ref_O1_FD_187958 | JGI IMG/M metagenome (GOLD analysis project Ga0209525, IMG submission 187958) | Forest soil microbial communities from Algoma, Ontario, Canada - Jack Pine, Ontario site 1_JW_Ref_O1 (SPAdes) (version 2) | ecosystem: Environmental > Terrestrial > Soil > Boreal... | reverse complement strand
GAAAGGACCGCCATGAACAAACCTGATTTTGAACCCCTCGGCAACCGCTACCTGATCCTGCCAGATGTGATCGAAGGCGAGTCGGAGACCATCGGAGACGTAACTCTTTCTGTTCCAAAGGACCCCAATAGACAGGCCATCGAGGGCACCGTTATCGCCTGCGGGGCGTGCGCGATCGAACTTGAGGTAGGCGCCAAGGTATTCTACGGACAATTCTCCGGCTACGATCAAAAACTTGAGGACGTCGAATACAAGGTTCTCCAGTTCAACGAGCTGCTTGGGAGGCGTCCCGCGAGGACCGTCGAAGCTGTCGAGGAACTACCAGAAGTTCAACCGCCTGCTCCAATTCCCATTGAGACCACACATGGAGTGTGTTTTGTGTGCAACCAGACCGCCTCAACCCCGACCGGGACACTTTGCAACGACTGCATCCCCTTCTAACCGCCAACCTCACAGGAGAGAAAGAACCGCCATGCCCATCACAATGCAGACAGGAAAAGAGGCTCGTGCCGAGATCCTCTCAGGAGTAAAACAACTCAACAAAGCAGTAAGCAGCTCTCTGGGTCCTGCCGGCCGCTGGACCCTGTTTCGCCATGGGCCGATGGTTGTGTTGACCAAAGACGGCGTAACTATTGCCAACGAGATCAACCTGCCGGGCGTCTACGAGTCCATGGGTTCCGACAGGATGAAAGGTGCAGCGCGCCAGGCCGTCAACGAAAGCGGCGACGGGACCACTACCGCCGTCCTGCTGGGCCACGCGATCTACGAGGCAGGCTGCAAAGCCATCGATGAGGGAGCCGAGCCCGTAAAGCTCACGCGAGGCATCCAGCGCGCCGTCAAGGCCATCGTGGGCGACTACGATCCTGCCAAAAAGAAGTTCTCCGGCGGGATTCTGGAGACGCTGGCTATCCCGTGCACGCCCGAGCTTGCCTTTCAGGCGGCGCGCATCAGTGCGAATGGAGACGATGCGATAGCCAAGGCCGTCTCTGAGGTCGTATTGAAGGTCGGTGTGGACGGAGATGTGACGATCGCTAACAGCTTCAGCCAAGAGCACTCGGTTGAGTTTCAGGAGGGCATGGGCATCAATACAGGACTCGTGCATCCGGGCTTTGTAAATGATGCCTACCGGAACCGAGCGGTGCTCGAAAAGGCCATGGTGCTGGTCATCAACCGGCAAATCTCGACAGCGGTTGAAGTGGTCAATATCATGAAGAAAGCGGCCAGCAAAGCCAAAGCTGACAATGTTCCCTTCTCGCTGCTGGTGATCGCGGATGAGTTCACGCCGGAGGCTATGGGCCAGTTCCTGCATCACCGGAAACCGCAGAATATGGGCGGCGACGGACTAGAGGTCGCCATCGTGCGCGCGCCGCTGTGGAAAGACGACAGGCGCGACTTGCTAGAAGACATCTGCCTGCTGACCCGCGGCAAACGCGTGGAGCACCCACAAGGCAAAGCGCTGGAGCAGTTGAGCGTGAACGCTTTCGGTACGGCCGAGCGCGTACTGATCACGCAAAGCAGGACCACAGTCATCGCTGGTGCCGCAGAAGACGATTACAGGACCGAAGAAATCGAGCCCTATCTGGCCCGGCTGACCACGATGGCCGAGGACACGTCCCTGCGTCCTGACCAGGTATCGAACCTGAAAGCACGGCTTGCGGCTCTCACCGGCGGCGTGGCCGTCATCAAGGTTGGAGGGACCAGCGTCAACGACGTGGAGAAGCTGAAGTTCCAGGTTGAGGACTCGATTCACGCCACGCGAGCGGCAGTCTCAGATGGAGTGGTGCCGGGAGGAGGGAGCGCGTTGCTGTTCGCTAGAGGACAGGCGCTTGATCCAGAGGACATCGACGCCACGGACGATGAGCAAGAGGGATACAACCTGCTCATCATGGTCCTGTCGAAGCCCCTGGAACAGATAGCTGCGAACGCCGGTTACGAACCCGATAAGACACGCGAACAGGTTGTTACTTGGGACGGCACGAACAATCATCTGTACGGCAAGAGCGGCTTCGACGCCTCGACAGGACTCTTCCCAGAAGATATGTTCGCCGCCGGCATTGTCGATCCCCTTCGAGTGGTCCGTTCCTCGCTCAACGCCGCGGCTAGCGAAGCATGCTTACTGCTGCTCACAGAAGTTGTTCTCGGGAACATTCCAGAGGAAGCTCCAAAGCAGATGACTGGGCAGATTCCCGGAAGACGGTAGGGCTATCGCCCAAGAGGTCCAAGGCTGCGCCGCAGGTCCACTGTGACGCAGCCTTTTCCATTGGAACGTATTTTCCCGTCGGGACCGAGCTTCCCTTTCCGCGCCAAGTCGCTCATCATCCATCGGTTCGTCAACTGAGATGCGAATGGATCAAGGCCCTCAATCGCTTCAGCCACAGCAATGCTTGGATCGATGCCGGCCGCCATGCGCAGGGTGCCCAGGACCTCTTTGCAGCAATCTAAAAGGTGATTATTTTTATTCTGCAGCGCCTCTGACGGGTTCCGCGTGAGCAATTGGCGGCTCGTCATTTCGACCCGCTTTGCCCGCTTCATCTCCCACAACAGGTTCGGGCAGTCGAACTCATGCAGCCCCGGCTGAGGACGGTCGCTCGGAGTCCTGCAGACGATGTACAGCCGCGGTTTCTTCCCCGTCGGCTTTCCTTCGAGCGTCGAGATTCCCCTCCACCAGTCGGCCATGATCCATTCGACAAAAGTCACGTCAGACCGCACTCCGTCGTAGGGCGTCATGCGCCACATGTTGTTCTTTTTGTAGGTCTGGTAGATGTTTGTCGGCGCGCCTTTGTCCTGCGCAACAGCATCGTAGAAGATCGACGGATCGGCCTTGATCCAGCGCGCGCGCTCCAGATCCGGCATGCGCTTCATAATCTTCACGTTCTCGTCGACGTTGTTTTGCCATTCGTCAGAGCGATAGCGGTAGAACTCGCCAGCCAGGTAGAGTTCAGGAGGGTTTTTCTGTCCCGTCTTCGGGTCGATAGATTCCTTGGGCACATAGCCCTTGAGCAAAGCCGTCGCGTTCGTGACGCCGTGATCGAAGCCAGCCACAACATCAGGATTCGCAGCGATGTACGGAGGGCCCGGATACCAGTTCGGGTCCGAGATCACGACGACCTGGTAAAGCTCCTCGTTCCCCAAGATGGCACCGAACACTGCTTCGCCACCCGTGGCGTAGGGGTCCATCTCCTGTTCTTTCTTCCATAGGGCTTTAGAGAAGTATCGAGACGAGTTTTCGATGTACCATTTCTCGCCCGCGAGGGTCTCTGGGTCGCGTTCAGGCACGGCGCTGTAATGCAGCGACATCACTGTCAAGCCATTTTTTTTGCGCCTGACTGTTACTCCCCTGATTACCTCTAGTCGGGTCTGCGAGGGAATGTCCTTGAGGCGCCGGAGGGCTTCCTGGAGTTTGGTGGGCATAGGCTAGGTCATGTCCGCGTCATTGTTGTGGTCCCAAAACGGCCCCATGTTCGAGGTCGAGTTCATCACAATCTTCGGCGTACCGGCCGCCATCGCCTCGTCGAAGGCGATCATGGCCTCGGGCTGGAAGGCGGACTCGTCCGAGAAGAATCCCCACGGGTGATAGGCCCGGATCTTGCCGGTTCCCGACGGCAGGACGAACATCACGCTCGATCCTACGCGGAACTCGTTGGCCGGCTGCTTATCGGTTGGCTTCGGGAGCGGAAACTCGTCCTTGAGCCACTGCGGCTGAGAGTTATACAGGTGTTTGGCGTAGGTAATAACCTCCGAGCCTTTGTCGTCGGTGATCGTTTGGACGGCAACTTCGCGCTCGTCGACCAGCATGCACTGCAAGGTGAAATAGGCCGTAATCGCCCAGGTCACCATCATGGTCCTGCTTTTCTCGAAAATCTTCACCCGCTCGGTATCGTCCTCCAGGTACTCGAAGATGACAGGAAAGAAAGGCCAGTTCGGAAATGGTTCCCACGGCGTAGGCCGCTTCTGCTCTTTCCAATACTGGTTATAAGTTTTGGTGTACTTCGTCGCCCAGGTGAGAGTGTCTTTGGTGGCTGCGCGAACTTCGTCAGCTCTCTTGCGCTGGTCTGCATCTGAGAGTTTGTTCTCGCTCCTGACGGCGCGGTCGACGGTCTCCTGCTGCTGCTCGAGGAGCAGCGCGGCGCGCGCGGCGAGGAGGAGGTCTCTATCTTCGGCGGCTGTGGTCACAGCGCTAGTTTACAGGGAGTCCTGTCTTACCCTCGATCAGCCTGTGGCCGTGCGAGACGATCTGGCGCAATTCCTCGGGGGTCTTGCCCTTTAGCGGGTCTTCTTCCCTGCCGTATCCGCACTTGTCGAGCAGAAGGCTGGCGGCTTTCACCTGGCCGTCCACGGTGCCTTTGGTTTTCTCGGGATCCATCATCATCAAGTGCATGAGTTGCTGCTCGATGTTCGCTTTGCAGATGCCGACTTTGCGCATCCTGCGAACCTTGGTCTTCGCCAGTTCCTTGATTTCCTCGTCCTGCAACTTCGATAGGAACAAGCGTACCGGTGCCGAGTCGAGGATTTCCTGCACTTCGGTCAGGCTCATGTTCAGTTCGATGGCCGCGGATTCTTTGTCTTTCTCGACGCAGATGATGGCACAAGCCTTTTCGATCACAGTGAGACTCAAGCAGTCGGCTTCGATTTGCTCGGGGTTCGCCTTATCCCGCTTGCGTAGGGGTTTCAGCTTCTCAGGTTTGCGGTGAGCAACAGGACGCAAGGGGTCAGAGGCGGTTATCGGGCGCCGGGGCATGAGGGGCTTTTCAGGGTCCTGCGTCATCCTGCTATCTCCAAGGATTTCCACACGCGGCGAGGGCTACCGTGCTGATTTCTGCGTTTACATGGAACGAAGGTATCGGTCTTCTGGATGATCCCGAGTCCTGCTGCTCGATTCATCACAGAGCCCATGACGTGCCGATCGACCGTACATGGAATGTCGCCCATCGATTCCATCACGTCATCTGTCGTGAAGAGATTCTTCCTGCGCGCAACCTGCCGGACGTGATCGAAAGCCTGTTGAGCCCACACGGTCATCAGTTATTTCCTTCTGGCAGACCGGATAGCGTCGATCCGCTTCTTGTCCAACAGGGGCTTAAGCTCCTGCCGTTCGGCCGCTGTCGTTTTCGGATCGTCGTAGATCGCCTTAGCGTCAGTATAGTTGAGTTCCTTGAAAACTCGGTCGAGGTAGGTGAGGTTCTTCTCGCGCGCCGCCTGCCGGACGCTGTGCACCGTAGGATGATCCTTGGCATAGTCCCTTTCCGCCTGCTGCTCGGGAGTCAGCGGGGTGTGGGGATCAGAGACTGCACGCCGCGCCAGCGCTTCTGTAAGCGCGTGGGAGCGATCGAGAGCCGGCGGTGCGCCGCCGATCATACCAGTGAATCGCTCGGCTTTGCTGGCCGTGTCCTGCGGGCCGTAGGGGCGCATCCAGTTGTCGGCCGACATCGGCGTGAGATCGCCAACGGCGTTGTACTTGAGCCCCTGCCACATCTCTTTGTAGAACGGGTCATTGGGATTCCAAACGTAGTCACCGAAAGCATCCCGATTCTGAACGAAGGTATCCCAGGCGTTCACGGCGACGTCAGAGACTTTGCCTTTGGCGTAGCGGCCAGGACTCTCAAAGCCATGCTCGTAATCTTTGAGTCCTGTCGGCCACGAGACTCTGACCGGCTCGCCGTGCTCATCCAGCGCACCGGTGCGCGGGTGCATCGCTTCGAGGGCCGAGTTGGCTTCTGGTGATAATCCGTTGGTCTTCGAGTCCTGCTGCGCCCAATCCCACGGATATTTGTCTGTCGCCAGTTTCTCGGTTACGCTGCCCAAGGTACTCGTCAAAAGCGCCATCGACAAGATCCAGCCAGCGTTGACTCCGAGCTGGGGGAGCCGGGATGTGGCGCGCCGGGCTTGGCTGATCCAATCTCCCTTTTTGGCTTGCGCATCGAAGTGCTGGAACATTTTGTCGTCAAACATCTTTGAACTGGCCTGCTCTTTGACCGCCTGGTAGGCACCGCGCCAGGAGCCAATGGCCCAGGTTGCCGACCGGAAGAAGAATTGAAGTGCTCCCTTGAGGTCGTTGTTGAGGTAGAGAGAGTCCCAATTGAGTTCGCCAAAGCGGTTGTCCGTGGTCTGTGCAACTTCGCGCGCGATCTCTTCCTCGGTCTTGTCGCCGTCCGCGATGGCCTGACTGTACTGTGCGAGCTTGGTCGATAGGAGCTCAACCGCAAACGCCCACTTCGACCGCGGGATGTAGTGGCTGAACAGCGGGCTCATGATCCCGTGGGAGAGCCAGGGCAGGAATTTGCCGATGCCTTTGCCGATCTCGCCATTCTTCCAGGCGTCGAGGCAGTGATCTCCGAATGACTGCTGGAACTGGCTGGCAATGTTCCACCGCAGGCCGCCGGCGAAAAGCAGCTCCATAAGGTGCGGGAAATCGGGGTAACGCTCGGCGAATTTCTTGCCCTCGGGTGACTCGAGGAACTCATCAGGGTTCCGAGCGTACTGGATGATCTCGCCACCGCGCTTGATTGCCGTATAGGGAGCCACAATCGACTTCGCAATATCCGCGAGTCCTGCCGACACTTTGGTCGGGTCCAGCGCGCGAATACCTTGGTTGATTACTTTGTCCATCCCAAGGTTAAGGCCGGAGGCCATATTCTCGATCGTGATGTAGGCCCAATGGAAAGCCGAGATTGCAAGTTTCATTTCCGTCGAGAAATTCTTCAACTTGACGAACGCACTGAGAACCTCACTGCCAGCGATGTGATCGATACTCAGGTAGTTATTGAGCAGCCGCGCCGCATCCTTTTGGATCGCCCAGCGGCCGGTTTGAATTGGGTAGGTATTTCCGTCGACGGCCTCAACGACGCGCCACACGTTGCCGCTCTTGTCGTCGACAAAGCTAAAGTCCTTGGGCAACTTTTTCCCGTTTTTCAGGAACATCGCAAGGCCCTGATCCTTGAAGTTGTACCAGGCATACAGGGCCGCAACGAATTTCGCACCCTCCTGCAAACGCCGCAGCAGCATCGCGACAGGATTCCCCAAGGGAACTGCACCCTCTTCAACGGCTTGCTTCAGGGTGTAACGCTGCTGCTTCATGAACGCCTTCGAGCCTTCGAACGGCCGGCGGGACACCTGGCCGAGACGCGCGATCTGCTGATCCTCTGTCAGCGTCTTCTCGCCGCCCGGAGCGACTTTGTAGCGATTCGGGAAATAATTCGACTTATCACTCAGTTCGACTTGGGTGCTCTTCTTCTTTCCCAGGTTGACGGCGACCTTCTCCCGCATGCGCTGCTGGCTCATGACCTCTTGCATGAACTGCTGGGCTTGCTCTAGGTCCTGCGTAGGCTGCTCTTTGCCGGTCTGCCAGCGATCTACAAACTCGATCCATCCATCTGGCCCATCGGGTTCCATCCGTTCGAACATCTGATTAACGCTGTGCAGGAATTGCCCGGCTTCGAATAGACGAAGAGCAGGTTCTCCGAGAGCTTTGCCCATGATGTCCTGCGCGTCCTTATCGACGCCCACGGTGGGGAACAAGGTATTGGCCACTTCCCACCCCATAGCTTTTCCGCTCTGGCCGGCCCGTTTCACGGCGGTTGTGGCTTCCTTCCATGTGCTCACGACCGCTTTCTTGGCATAGTCCACAACCGGCTGCAGAACCCTCGTGACGTAGGGGTCGAGAGCGCCGGTGCCGAGGAACGACATCGTTGTGGATCCTGTCGCGCGCCGCGGCGGCTTTGGCTTATCGAGATCGGCTTTTGCTTTCTCGTCTATAGTCCGCGCCTGGTCGACGTGAGACGGCGATGCGTAGAGCGCGATCTTGCCCATGATGGCCTTGAGCGCATCCAGTTCGTGACCTTCCTTCACCGTGGCTTTCATCAAGCCGCTGCTCGACGCGAACTCGCCGCCCTGCACGGTTTCGAGCAGTTTGGGATCCAGGAAGAACTTGCCAGATGCCGCCTTCGACATCTTGGTCCTGATCTCCATTTCGTCCCGTGAATTGGTAGGACCGAAAACCCCGATCTCCGATCCGCTGCTCTGGAGATATGAGCCGTTCTCCTCGAGGAACTTCTCAGCACCCTCGGGCGTGCGCATGGCGTAGGTTCCCTCAACATCGGTGTTGATGTCGAATTTCGACGGCATGAGGATGCCCAGCTTCGATGTTCCGTCCTCCATCGTAAAGCTAATAATCCTGCCTTTTGCGCCCTGCTTTAATTCACCGAACGCGCCCAAGAGGTTTCCGGTGATGATCTTGGCCTTCTGCCGGTCGCTGCCGTAATCCTTGAAGAGTTGGCGCACGTCAGCATTGCGCCCGAGGTTCGACGTGACCAGCGCGTCCATCTGCGAGCCGGGAACCTTGGTCTGCCGTAGGCCGCTGTTCACGGCGATGGTGAATTGCAGCGAACTCGGGGCATAGGGATTTCCAGAGGGCTTTTTTGCTCCCTCGATATTAGTCACGACGCCGTTGTAGGACTCGCCATTGATCTCAATGCGAACTCCGGTTCCCACCCGGTAGTCGTTCAGGAGTTGACGGCCGCGGGTGCGCATCTGCTGTGCGCGCTCCATCGAACTGGCTGCCACGAGTCCTGCGTAATAGGGCGTGTAGAGTTCCTCGAAGTGAGCGGCCAACGCGCGGGCTGCAAGCGTATCGCGCTCATGGGGTGCAAGTTTCATTGCCTCTTGCCCAGACGTGTCAGCGATCCGCTGCATGACCTCTTCGGGGGTAAACGGCTTGCCCTGGCGTTTGATCGAGTACTCGCCGTAGGTCGCGTCCTGTCCGAATGGCGAACTCGAATCTGTTCCCTGATACATCCGCTTGCTGTCGAGTTCGCGCGCCGAGTAGTCATAGGTCCGTGGCTCAAGATCGTTCTGGCCGGTCTCGTCGAGGAAGTCGATGTAGTTTGTGTACGCCTCCGAGATTGAATCCATGAACTCCTGCTGCTGAACTACAGGCAGCAACGCCGAATGGCCGGTCGCCTTCATCGCCAGGCCCTCGTTCGCGCCGGGCTCTCCCTTCTCGTTAGTATCCGCGCTCAGGCCTAGCAACCGGCTCATCTCGGGATTATCAAAGAGGTACTGCCCTACGGTCCTGTCGCCATATTTGTTCATCAGGTCTACGGCCTGAATCGATGTCGCCGCGCGGGTATTGCTCGAAACGTTCGCGTTCAGCGACTTCATCTTCTTTGCGAGGTTGATCGCCGGACGCATCTCAGCCGGGAGCGCCACAGCGAGGAATGTGTACCGCGGGAGAACGAGTTGGCCGGTCCTGTTGACGCGGCCGAGAATCTGCATGACGATGTTGACGTCCCCGGCAGGCTGGCCGATAATCATGTGCCGCGGGCGTTGGTCGCGGAACTTCTCGGAAGCGTGGAGAGAGATGCCGGTCGATCCGGCGCGGTTGATAATCAGCGCGTCCAGACCGCCGTTGTTGAATTGAGTCGCCGTGTTGACGCGATCTTTTTTCTCAATGCCTGGAACCGTGCCGAGCTTCGGAGTGTCGCCGCTGTAGTCGATTCTCGCGGTGCGGCCGGTAATCTCCGCAATCTTGTATCCGGCCTTCTCGACTTTGTTCCTGATGTAGTCGATGGGCGAAACGGGAAGATCAACTTTCAGATTGTCGATCAGGGCCTGGGCCTCATCGTAGGCCTCGCGCACCGGCGCGCTCAGGTCATCCAACGGAACCTCAACGCGGGTTTTGTTGCCCTGCACATCGGTCTCGTTGTAATAGCGAGTGCGCATCAGGGCGCGATCGCTAATCCTCGAATAATCCAGGTCTTTGAGGGAATCACCTTCTTTCAGGTTGTGACCACCGATGTAGCTGTCGAGGAATGCGCCCATCGTGTTTTCGAGCGCGAACACTGGCTTTTCGCCGCGCTGGATGGACGCAATGATTTCGTCTGCGGCCGTATCTGCCTTAAGCGCTAGCAGGAGTTGCTTCACCATGTTGTGAACGACAGACGAGAACTCCATATGCTGAATCGGCTGCACTTTGCTCTGTGCACCACCGCCGCGTGTCATGGCTTGCGCCTTAATCCGCTCAAAATCGAGGTTGTGGTACATCGAGTCGGCTTTCACGATGGCGCGCAGGACTTCAGTCACCTTGTCAGAGATCCGCGTGTCCTCGGCCTTGTTCGCCTCGTCCACGAGATTCTTAATTTCAATCCCGTCGAAAGAGCGCTCGCGCCTCACAAACTGGCCAGTCTCAGCCAGCAGGCTTGTGAGGACGGCTTGCAGCGGTGCACCGCCGGCCATGATTGCGTCGGCAACTTTGGCTCGATCAGGAATGGCGATCGAGATGTCCGTCTTCCCCGCGTAGAGCGGCAGATTGTCAGGACGCTTGGCCCAGGTAGCCGACAGGAAGACAACACCTTTTGATCCTGTCAGCAACTCGGAGAGGAAATTGCCCGTATTCGAATCGCCCCCTGCGTTGTGGCTCTCGTCGAGGACGAATACCGCGTTCTCGGCGATCCGCTGAAGCGTCAACTGTTGTCGGTTGTCGGTATTGATTTGCGAGTAGGTAAGAAAGACGGCGTTGCGTCCCTTCGGCAACTCGCCCGTCTCTCGAATCCTGTCGAGCACAGGACGCATGGCGCCGGGATTCTGGAAGATTTTGCTTCCGGTCCTCGCATCAGTGATCGAAGCGTCTGCGTTGAAGAGCAGCGGAGAGATCGTCTGCCCCGAGCCAATGTCCTGCAGGTCCGCGTACATCGGCGAGAATAGGGGCGCACTTTCAGTGACAAAAACGGGCGTATGGCTGTGAAGTTCCGCCCAGCGGATCATGGCTGCTGCTACGCGGCCCTTTCCTACGCCGGTCTGATCTCCAACCACGATAGCTTTCCCGCGCTGCATCTGATGAATTGCCGCGGCGATGGCGTCCGTCTGGATGCCCATGAAAGCCTCATGCATTGTCTTGACGTCAGGGTAACCTAATTCGTTCGTCACCCACTCGTCGATGTCGCCAGCTTCCTCCGCAACGCGGTCCATCGCTTGCTGCATGGGTCCTATCAGAGCCTTGGGCGCCATCACTGCAACGTCCTTCTTCGCGGAGTGGGGCCGGTAGCTCGATTGGAACTGGTTGCTTTCGTCGACGATCGTATCGATAGGACTCAGAGCATTTGCAGGATGTCCATCAGGCTCGGCAGATTGTCTTCTGACAACTCGCGCGGGGGGTTCTCCTTCTGCCAGTCGATCTGAGCGAGCAACATCCCCATTTGGTCTAACTGTGCTATCTGTGGTCCCCACTCCTGGGTCGGGGACCCGACCGCTATGTTGGATAGGTCCGGGCTGTAACTTGGTCCCCCCATCGCTTCGAGGTCCTGCCGGGCCCGCTGAGGATTCTCCTCGATCAGCCGGCTGATTTCGTCCTGCAACAGTTCCCGGTATTGCTCCGGTGTCGGGGCTTTCGGCCCGCACGGCACCGCCAGCGACATTACCTGCCGGTCGCTGTCCTTCAAGATTGGAGCCCAGATATTCAGCAGCTTTGTCATAAACTTCCTCCCATGTTTTCAAGCGTGGAATGGTGTCGGCAACGGGACTCACTTTGGCGGAGCGAACCCGGCCGTCAATGGCGATCACACGCACAGGCCATGCTGCACCCTGGCGTGAGTAAAGGTCTCCCTCGAGTTCAAAATCAGAGACCACGTTGTAGTGAGCGTAGAGCCAATTAAAGAAGGGACGAGCAGCGTTCGTGACTTCGCCAGCCTCTTCTCTGGATCCTGCGCCGAGGATGATTGCAGCTTTTCCGGCGTCCTTCATCACGCCGAGAGCTTTGGCTGCGATCAGATGGTCCAGTTTTACGATGTTGTACCCATCCACTTTGACAGGACCCGGAAGGTTGCCGAACGGCGGGTTTGCGACTACGGCGTCATAGCGATTGTTCGGTGTCCAGACAGTTGCATCGTGGCTCTCGACGTTGAATCCCTCGTCCTTAAGAGTCTGCGCGCGCGCCGGGTCCAACTCGTTCGCTGCGGTCTTCTCGGGGTTTGCAGCGATCAGCAGCGCCCCATTGCCAGCCGTGGGCTCATAGACCGTGCTGTGCCAGTCGACCCCGGCAAAGCGGTCGGCCACGAAGGCGAGTGGGAGTGGCGTCGAATAGGCCTGGTTCCCGATGCTGGTGCTGGTCCTGATAGCAAGGTTGGGCTGGCCCTGGTAGAGGCCTACAAGGCGTTCAAAGACACGCTGATTACCAGAAGTGCTCGCTCCAAAGTTCTTTGCTTGGCTGGTGATGATCTCGGAGGCGACCCGGTTCAGCATGGCCTCGTAGGCTTCCTGAGCCTCCTTCATGCGGAGCTGGTCAGGTTCCTTGCCATCGAACTCAGTGACGATCTTTTTCAGGCCGTTGTAGTCCTTCGGTCCTGCGCCGTGCTCAAACTTCAATTGCAGCGCGTCAACGAGGGTTGCTTCGCCAGTTGGCTCGCCCTTCGATTCCTCGGCGCTCGCGGCTTTTACAGGACTTACATCCTCGATGTTCTTGTTGACAGTCGAGCCGTTGTCCGCGATCCGCACCTTTTTGCCGTCGGTCCAAGCTACTTCTCCGGTGCGCTCTTTCCCTTTGTTGGTCCTGTAGGTTACCCTGTCGCCCTTGGCGAGAGGCTTGGCTTCCTGCTGCTGGAAGAGCGGCTTGACGATCAACTCTCCGGCCGGGCCGGTAGGCTTCGGAGCAACTGGATTGTCGATGGCATATGCTTGCGCCTCGGCTTTAGCGCGCATGGCCTCAGTTCCAGACCGGCGATCCTTGCTGGTGAAGTAGATCATCGTGTTCTCGTGAGGGTGAACGAGAACGGTGCCGTTGTCGTGCTCAACTTTCAGCCATCCGGTCGGCTCGTGATGAATGTCAAGCATAGGCGTGGAGTCAGCGCGCATGAGTGCCATCTCCGATGTGTGCTGGCTGACCTTTACAGGCTCTCCCTTGGCGGCCTTCTCAACCAGCTTCAGCCCCTTCTCGTACTGCTCTTGCGTCAGTTCCGTTCCGAAAGCCAGGTTGAAATCGAAGAACGGTTTATCGCTTGGATCGTGATTCGTGGCGGCGACTGCGAACGACGAGAATGCCTGCCGCATCTTGTCGATCGGCTCGTCCAGCTTCTTGAGAATCGCCTCGACGACAGGACCCTGCTCGTGGGTATCAAGCCCACGGAAGATTTGATCGTACCGTTCGGCGGCGGCAACGATATGAGGCTTGAGGTTCCAGCCGTCCTCAGCGCCAGCGATGGCTTTGATGCTGCCCATCGTGCCCAAGAGTTTCTGTTTCAGGAAGTCAGGCGTCTGCTCAATCACTTCAGCAGGCAACAGTTCACCTAGGAGCGCATCCCCTACTTTGGCTCTGGCGGAAGTCGTTAGTAGAGCGTTTCTCGGGTTCACGTTTTCTGCACTACTGGTGAGGATACCATCGTTTACCAGAGCTTGGGCAACAAAGTGTCCTGTGTCCTTGTCCCGCAGGACGCTATCGAGGGTTGCAGTGGGGTCCTGCGAGGCTTGCTCATCGACTAGGGCGGTGATGGCTTTGGCGGCTGGGGCGGGCAACGGTTTCAAGAACGGCTTAGGAATCGGCTGTACGCTGTCCTTGTCGAACAGGTACATCTCGGCTGAGTCCTTGTCGGCGGGAGACGGCTTCTGGCTGTTCTGTTGGAACTGGCGCAGGTTGAACTCGTCATGCCGGGATTGCGCCTCAAGGATGGCGTTATCCATGAGCCACTGGTCAACACGCTTGACGGTGTTCGTAGCCTTTCCATTGGTGCTGGTATCCACCCGGGGGAAAGGTGTCGTCTTGCGTCCTGTCACAGTCAAGACCGTCTCACCGGGAGCCAGCATCATGCCGACTTCGCCGCGTTTCGTCTCAGGTTCAGCCGCTTTCATCTCAGGTTTGTTAGCTGGCTGTTCTCCCTTTGGCGCTTCCGAGGTAACAACTGGAGAACGGCCCTTGAATGCGATTTCCTCGATACTGCCGTCTTGCTTGGAGATGGATACCGAACTGACGGTAAAGGTCTTGCCCTCGGCAGTTGCGAGTCCTGTGTACTTCTTGGCCGCTTCCGGCTTGACGTAGGCCACTGTTGCGTGAGGCTTGTAATCAGGGAACGACCGCTCGACAAACTTCCCGTGCTGATCTAGCTCCTTTTCCATCCTGCGCAGATCCGCGGCCTCTACGGCGACGACGATTGGTGCAGCGCCGTCTGAATGCTCGCTGGGCGGGAATGCCGTTGTCTTGCCGAGAGTAGCTTGGAAGGGCGCTTGCTTTTCAAGATATGCCCTGATTCCAGCCGTGTCGGTCCCATCGATGCCATACCGCACGGTGATGTGCGCGTCCTTTACCAGCCCTTCGCCCATCAGGTCTGCGGGGCTGATTGTCTGGCGAAGCGCAGCCAGCGCACGGCCAGCGTCAGAGTTGTCAGGAATGTCGGCCTGAGTGTTGCCGTACTTGTGGACCTGCGCAACGTCTTCATCCTTCAGTTCAACAGGACTCGCTTCCCCTTTGAACTTGGCGACCAGCTTATCCAGTTCACCTTGGGGATTCTTTTTGTCCCGCGCCGCTTTACGAATGTCTGCGGCCTCGATCTCCTTCGCGTGGTAGTAGGTCCCGCTGAACGTCCCCGCGCCCTTGACTGGCGTGCGCGTGAGGTCCTCCACTCCAGCAGGCTTCCACGCGACGTTGGCGGGAACATGAATGAACGGATGTTCGCCTTTCTTTACAGCATCGGCCCAGCGCTGCAGTTCCTCGCGGCTCTGGCCTGGCGGGATCGGCTCGCCCATCATCCCGGCCTGGTTGTGATCTTCCTGCCGGTTGGCCCGACGCTGAATTTCCCGCTCGACCATCGCTTTGCGCACCGGCATTGTGACGGTCGCGGTCCTGCGAATCAGGGCGTCAAGTTGTTCCGAGGTCGCGTCCATCGGCGCGCGCGCAAGCGCAACAGCAGCCTTCTGAGTAGCAGGCGTGTCCGGGATTTCCACTGGCTCTGCATTTCCTGTGGACTTCTTGGCTGTTTCGGTGGGTCGGATTGCCTCGTCACGTTCCTCCTGCGCTTGCTGGGCGCTTTCCTGGCGCTCTTTCGCGGCGTCCTGCTGGGCATCGTGCTGAGCTTTAATCAGTTCGTTCTGCCTGCCGATCTCGTTGTTGATGACGTTCACGGCCTCGGTCTGTGCCGTCTTCTGGCTATCCACGTTGACTACGGTTCCGTCTGGTGCGACTACCGTGCGCGTGGCGAGCATCCAGTTGGCGAGGTTTCCCACCGATTCCCTGATCGCGACAGGGCGCTGCATCGCTGGCAAACGCATGATGACCGAGCCAGCCAGATTCACCGTGTCCTGCGTGAGCGCACCCTGATCCATTCCCGCGGGCATGGGGACCTGCGGCGGCTTCGGCGGGGGGATGCCCATCGCAATATCGTCGGCCTTCGCTTTGATTCCCTGGGCTTGCGCAGCGGTTTCGGCGATTGTCGCCTGCTGGGCCTGCTGCTGCATAGCAACCGGATTGGGCGATTGCGGTGGCGGCGTAGGGGCTGTTTGTTGGGGGGCCACTGGCTGCTTATTAGAAGCCGCAGCAGTGGCGACGGCGGACGGCGTAAAGAAGGCCGCCACGTGAACAGTTTCTTGGTCCTGGCGGGTCATCCCGAGACCGGCCGCAGCGATCTGTGGGGGAATTCCGCTTTTCACTTTGGCGACGTAATCGGCGCCGACTTCGGCAGGACTCGGGACGGTGGTTTGTCGCCCGGCAGGATCCGCCTCCCATTGGGAAGGGCCTTTGCGCCACTCCTCACTGGTGCGCATAGCCGTTGTGTTCAGGTCCTGCGCTTGTGCGCGAAGATATTGCGCTCTCTGAACCAATTCAGGATCGATCGGTTGGACTGGTTCACCAGCGGCCTGTGCAGCGCGCTGCGCTCTTTGCGCCTTTAACAGTTCCTGCCCGGCCGCGTGCGCGGCGTCCGTCGCCTGAGAGGCGCGCGCCTGCAGAGCTTCGAGTTCGGGGGGAAGCGTGGCGGCTAGCGGTAGTTTGGCAGGGATTACCGTCGGTGCTTGTGTTGTTTGAGTGCGCGTAGCAGTAGCAACGCCACCACGGCCCCCTCCCAGTTGCAGACTTTCGGGGGCGCTTCCTCCTGCTCCGCCGCCTTCGATCGTTGGGGGCGTGGGAGGGGGGGACGACGGAGGAGGCAATTCGCCGGGAGGGGGCAATACTTCGCCAGGCGTCTCTATGGTCTTGACAGCCTCTCCACCACCGGTCAACATCGGCGCTGTTTGAATCGCAGTGCCCAATGCCGTTCCTACAGAAGCAGGAGTGACCTCGCCGTCCGGTCCAAGTTGCTCTACCCCCCTTTTGATCCCCTCACCAACAAAAGGCAGCGCGTAGGCGGCATGCTCTGCGGCTGAGTACGGATTGCCCTGCTGCGCCGCAGTTACAGCCTGTCCGGCCTCATCGGTAGTGCGCATAAAACCGCGGTAGAGGCCCTCGGCTCCCGAAACGGCAGGACCGCCAATGTCTTCAATGGTCGATCTCACTGGATGTCGCGTAAATTCATCTCTTTGAGCCTGCGCAGCTTCGGGAGTCATCCCGAAGGTCGCGCCCAGTGAATGCCAGAATCCCTCGCGCGGCGCAGTGCCAACCATAGCTGCGTCGGAATATGGATTGACAGGACCCGGCTGGCTCTGCGGGTCGATGTCAGATGAGGAGAGAGAGACCGGCTGCGCAGGAGCCTGCTGGCTTCCGCTGTCGAGGTCGGAATCGGACAATTGGATGGGCGTCGTTGCCATTTAGTTCCATTTGGGAATGATCTTCCCTTGCCGCGTGAATCCTGCGATGATACCGGTTTTGCCGTTATAGGTGATCGGGTCCCCGACCTTGACCGACTGGCCCGATTGCGTCTTGCCCTGCTGAGCCCCCGTGGGAGGCGCGGCTGGTTGCTGTTGCTGCGGAGCCGCTTGCTGCTGCGCTGGCTGACCATTGGAAGACTGCCCGATGGGATCAAAATTTCCCTGCGGGTCGATTTGATAGCCCTGTTTCTGTAGACGCACGTTGGCCGCGGTTCTGAATCCATCAATCTTCGCGTTGAATTCCTGGCCCGGAATGATCGCCCCGGTTGAGATGTTGGTATAAGTCCCGTCTTGGTTCCGGGTAAACTGTTGCGCGTAAGATTCCTTCTGGCCATTGGCAGCGTCCACAATATCCTGCGCCGCAGTAGCGCCATCTTTAAGCGTGCCTCGGGCCGTCTGCGTGACCTCATTTTCCTCGGCCGTTGTCTGGGGATAGCGGCCATGTTGAGATTTGAAAGTCTCCCTCGCGTCCCTGTACATGTCTGATTCGGCGCTAGGCACCCGAATATTTGTCGGGTTCCTGACGGTCAGATGACCACCAGAGCGAACGACTTGCTCCTGCTCTGGAGTGAATGGGTGTCCTGCTGCGCGCGCATCGCTGATGGTTTTCTCGGCTTGAGCTGCTTTACCAGCCGGAGAGTTGAGGAACTGCGCCGGAGGAGCAAGGTTGGTCGCCGGACGCCCTTTGACGTCAGTTCCCTGCCATTCCCCCAGAGGATTCTTAGGATCGACAGGACGCATGCTCTGGGGGACAATCGTCGCGTCCCGCACGACCGCGTGGGCCGCATAATCCTCACCACGTTGTTGCCTCTCGGTATTCAACGCCGCATCATTCGCTGCTACGCGCTGATTCTGATAAACCGCCTGGCGTGTCTGATTCTGCGCGTTTACGTCGGCGATCTGCTGGCGCGTTCCCTGCTCCGTTTGCTGCTCGGCGGCGCGCGCGCGGTTCAGCGGCGCATCGTTTACCTGATTCGCTACCCGCAATCCAGCCTCGGGGTTACGGCTCCCGAAAGCTACTGCTCCTCCACTCAGGGCTGCGGCGATTCTGCGTCCTATCGACGGCTTGTAGTCGCTCGGCTTGAAGTTGGCGATTTCTTTTTCGAGCGCCTGATAATTCGGCAGATTGTCGACGTACTGAGGCATTGCGGGAAGTTGAACTGGGCCGCTCCCTGAGTCCTGCGCGGATTCTGATTCGGGAGCCACGTAATCGGCGCTCTGATCTTGCCCGGGAAACGGCTCCTCGCCGGTCGGCTCTTCCTGCGCGCCGGGGTCATCGGGCGACTGCGCGTAGGCGTTAGCGTCATCCGGGGCAGCAGGTTCAGGCTCATCTGCCTGGTCAGCCGCTTCGGGCACAGGACTCTCGGAAACTTCGTCTGGATCGCTTGGCTCTTGCCCGCCAGAGAACGCAGAGCCCATCTCGGGGGTCTCGTCTTCGCTATCGTCGTCTTGGCTGAAAAGCGCCACGCGTCGATCTCCCTACCTGCTTGCAATACCGGCGCCAACTGCTCCGGCCGCGCCAATTCCAGCGTCAATCATCCCGTCGTTAGAAGCCTCTTGGGCGTCTTCACCCTCTTGTGCTGTGCCCAGCGTGCTGTCCTGGCCACTCACCGAGGTTCCGTAGAGTCCTGCCTCGATGTTGGCTCCCTGCCCCTGATCACTGAGAAGTTTGTCTTGCTGATTGAGCCAAGTCCCCTCGTTTTCCGTGTCGCGCGTGGCATTGTAATCGGTCAGCTGTCGCTGGCCGGCGCGGGCATTGGCTGAAACATCGCTGGCCAAAGCCGCACTGTTGGTTCCCGTGCGCGCCACGGTCTGCTGCTCTTGCTGGCGAGCCGCATCATTCTCGGAATTCATCGCTCCGGAAGTGGCAATGTTTTGCTGGGTGAGGTAGTCCTTGGACTCGAAGGGATTGCCGGCCGCAAGGGCGCTGTTTACGTTGCTGAGGTAGGCCGCATCTGCGCCTGTTGCCGCCTCATAAGCCGAAGCTGCGTTACCTTCATCCGTCGTGGCGGCCGAATTGGCGATGGCAGCTTGATTTCCAGCGGCATTGCTCATGTCAAGGCAAAGAGTAGCACGGGGTTACAGGTGCCTTTTGAAATATGACCATACCCGATCACAGCACTTAAACCCAAGGCCATCCAGCGCCGCCGCCATCTTGCCTTTGGGTCCTGCCAAGGTGGTCGCCAGAACGGTCCTGATCCCGATGCTTCGGAGCCACTTTGAGAGGTCTTCTTCGAGTCCTGCGATCTCGGCCAAGCTCTCCGGGGAGCACGCCATTTTCACCAACTCTACCTGAGATTCGAGATATATGCAGTCGATGATCCTGCCCTTTTCATTCTCAGCCACAAGCGTCAAAAGGGTGGGCATCGAGAAAAGAGTCGTATCCCGTTGGGGCATCCCCATGAAGCGCTCGGAGACGTTTCTTAGACGGCGGATTGCGGGAAGATCAGCGGGAACGGCAGGACGCCATGTGAGTTTCCCAGTACACTTCATCCAGCCTTTCCAAAACTCGCTCGGCTTCATCTTTCTAGTCTACTTCCACGCACAAATCATGAAATTTGTGTTGCCTGGCCAGGTATTCCATGATGAGTCTTGGTAAGCCAGGAACGGAGTCAACCCCACCATCGAACATTGTGCGATACCACAAAGATTATGTTGGTTGGGATTGACGATGCCACCATTGGGCACAACGACCGAGAGCAAATTTTCCTCTGTGTATCCTGTCGGCAACGTGACACTTGAGCCGTTTGTGCAAGAACCAGCTCCGATCACTACCGCATGCCCTCCCTGAAGTTGGATTGTCAGCCACGGTGCCCCGGAAATGGTTTGCACATCTGTGCCGATTTCCCATGCAATTGCGAGCCAATTCGCCGTCGTCCCCCAAATATCGCCGTTCGTATCGTGATACTTTGCGGCCAATACTCCTGCAGTGATCTCGTTCGCGTAAAAGCCGTCGGGCCCAAAGCCGATGTCGACAGCATCAGTAAAGCTCGAAATCGACATCATGCGGGAGGCGTTGAGCCACGGCAGCGCCGGAATCCAGAGCGTATCGCCGTCGTTATTTTTGCCCTGACCGATAGCGATGTGCGCACCGCCGGGCAACTTCATTGTGGCCCAGGTCGCGGCGCCTGCAGGATCTACGTAGAGCTTTACCCCGTCGTTCGATGGGTCAACTGCGAGAGCGAAAACGGTAGCTGAGCCGGGCCACTCGATCGCGGAGTTTGTTTGCTGGCCGTACTCCATCGCTAAGATCGCAGGATAATCTGGGATCCCGCCGGAAACTGGAAGTGGGTTTGGCACCTGAAGGTCGACGTCGCAGTGGATCACGCCAAACGTTGAATTGAAGTTCTTCATCACGTAGCCGTTGGGTCCTGCGATCGCAAACATGCCTGACGAATAGAGTTGCTCGGCGAGATCGAATATCTCTCCGTCTGTGCAATATCCCTCCCCAACGCCCATGACGAGCGAACCCGGCAGTGTGAACAGAGCCCAGTTGGCGTTCCCTGCATTCTCTTCGGTGACCTCGTTGATAAGACCACCCAGTGCGGTTCCACCGTTCGCATTCCGCCAGGTGTTGAAATTCACACCGTCGTAACTCGAACGGAACTGAATGTACCAAGTTCCGGTTCCGAGTCCTGTCAACGTCCAGTAAGTTTGGGTCGAGCCCGTGTTGCCGCCAAAGGTCTGTGTGTTCGAGTTCACATTGAACGCAGGACTCGTAGATGCCCTGATCTGGTGATAGATCGGCGTCACTGGCTGGAGCGGGGTTAGGTTCGTGGCGTTATTGCCAGCCTGCGCGGCCTGAAGCGCCGAGATAGGACTGAGGGCGCCTGGGTTCGTGATTTGGACAATGTAGGAACCTCCGAGGATGCTGACAACGCCTGTCGCCTGCGGAGGGACCGGCGCGGCGGCATTCGGCAGTCCAGGGGTTTGTCCTGCTATCGGGGTGGTGCCCGTCACGGCCGCCTGCTGCGATGCTCCCTGCTGAATCTGCGTCAACACTTCGAGCAGATCGGTATTCCCCTGCGAAGCTGAGAGTAGTTTTTGCAGCGAGATTTGAGAAGAGCCCATAGTTAGGTCGCCGGTGTCTGCGCGGTAAGTATACCGTTCGTAAAAGTTTGCGAGCCTTGCATCCCGGTTGGTGTCAGTTGCGCGGTCACAATCGTAACGCTGAGTCCTGTCGATGGCAACTGGGCCGCTGTGATCTGCCCCGAAATGTCGGAGAACGCTGGCTGCGCAAGTTGAGGGACTCCGCTTGTGTTGATCGATTTTACCCACTGGTGAGCGACAGGATTCACAGCTTCTACGCCGCCAAGTTCCGACGTGGTGGGCGCCGGGAGTTGCGAGTTGCCGATACTCAACTGGGTTGGAACACTCACAAGTCTACCCCGGCAATCCCGGCCATGTCGGGATCACCATCAAATCAGATTTAAAAACTTCCCACCACGCGCCAGCTACGCCACCATTATCCATTCCAATCGCCCACCGCATTGAATACGAGATCGCGCCCTGCACGGGACACCCTAAATCCAGCCTCGTGCGCTGACCGGGCGTCAACAAATAAGGCGTCAAGGGTCCTGTCAAAATAAACGGCCAGTCCTGATCGTTATACGCCGTTACCCCGCAGAGTCCGTTCCCGGTCGCCCACATGCGCGCACCGACCAGTTTATCGAAGCTCGTGCTCGGATTCTCGCCGAGCACTCCGACCCATGTTGCGAGATAACCGAGTTCATTGCCATCATAGTCTTCGTCGAAATACTGGGCGGCAACCACATTCTTGATGCTCCCATCTGCCGCAAAGAATAGCATCTGGTTCTCGACGTTCACGCCGGCCAATTGCACAGCATTTTTCGATTTCTGCGGGACGTAAAGCGCATCGTTGAAGTTCAATGCGTCCTGCGACCACTTGCGCCCCTCGACATTCGGCACCAAGATGCCGCGGCGCTGGACGAACACGACAGGATCACCGGTCCCGAAATAATAGTTCATCACCAGCCGACAATTGATCGTCGTCGAGCCATTGATCGGACACAGGACATAAACGAGCCGGCGCACCTGATCGATCTTTACCTTGATGATGTGGCCGTAGTCCCAATTGATCGTTTCCCACGTGGTCTGCTGTTCACGGCTGATGAGTTCGGGGTGCTGGCCGGCGAAGAGGTAGAGCCCGCTGCGGTGCGCCCACACGGCAAACTCTGAATCGTCTTGGCCGCCGATGTCGATCGCCAAAGCTCCGACAGGACCATTACCCCCCCACGATTGCCGCGGCGTCCACGTTGACGGGTCACCGCCGCTCGTCAGAACTTCAAATCCCGAGTTTTCCTTGAATGAGTAGCCGATGCCACGAATCTCTCGATAGCACACAGTCCTGTCGCCGTCATTTTCGGAAACCTGAAAATTTCCACCGGGGATGCGCACCATTTCTGGACTGCCAATGTCGGAGAAGAGATGGCCGCTCTGATAGCCGACGGCACCGGTGTAGACCACGCGCTGCAATGTTTTTGCAAAATACACGTCGACGCTAGGCGGGATCTGGATGATATCGAAATAATTAGTCACGTCCGATGCGCCCGGCAGATAGGTGTCGGTGAAATTAAATGTCGTCGTCACTGTCGTGTTGTCCTCGACGAGCGTCGACGTGATGGCGATATTAGGTTGGTTGAAGCCCGGCGATTCAATGTCGGCTTGCGAGATGTAAGTGAAGGGACCGGCCGCGCTGGCACCAGAAACAGTTGCGCCAACCCCGCGAGCCTGGCAGTTGTAGGGTCCTATCGGCAGGTTGAGCGCCTGGATCGGCCAGCCGGATTGAGTGACATTCACAGGTTGAGGAGCGGAATTTGAGAATCCTGTCTGGTAGCCCGTGTTCGTTTGGAAGAACGGCACCATGTAGCGCAGGCCCGTGTCCACATTGCCGATTGCCGCCGTCGTCGCCGCAGTCGAGGTTTCGGGGAGTTGCTGCCCGGCGGGAAACGCGCTGATGGTCTGCGTGGCACCGGCGGCGAGCGGCCCTCCAGTATTCACCAGTGCGTAAAAAGACGCATCGACAATTTGAGATGGGTCGATGGTTGAGTCCGTGTCGATGAAAGCATAGACGTTATATCCTGTGGCGCCGTAAGTCGCGCCGAGCGGACCAGAGACTCCGAGAAGGGTCGGAATCGGCGGCATCGTGACTGTCAGATCGACAGCGCTCCCAGTGGTATTCTTGAAAACCAGTACCCGCGTGGGATCAATATTGCCCTGGGTGTCGACAAGTGAGTTCGTTCCCTCGCCGATCGTATTGTTCATCGTGAGCGCGATGTAGACCGTGGCACCGTTGGCGATCGGGGAGCCAGAATCTGGCGCTGTCGTAGGGGTGATGGCCGCAGGACCATCTGGCAAGCCTGAAATGAAGAGCGGCGTATCCTCTTCCCACTCCGCGGTGTTGTCGCCCACGGTCCCGTTGAAGCTCAGAGGCCATGTCGGCTGGCTCGCCGCGTTGCCACTTGTACCGGCTGTCACGCACCGGTAGAGATGGCCAGTTTGGACTTCGACCCAGGTCCCCTGACCATCTGTCTGCCCAAAGGTTTGAAACTGAGAGGGCGAGACGAATTGGCCCACGCGATAATAGGTCCCGGGGTTCCACGGTGCGCCATAAGGAAGATCGGAAGCTGGATAGAGCGTGCTGTCGATCGAGTTATAGACGAGGACAGGACCCTGAGGCAGAAGTAAGTCTGCGAGCGTGATGAAGAAATTGTTGAACGCCTGGCGCATGACAGGGTTGAGTCCTGTGAAGAGCCCGATCCCGCTGTTTGTGGTAAACGCCGAATTGGTCAGCAGGACCTGCGCGGCCTGGATAAAGGGCGGATTCGACCAGATTTTGCCGTTAGTCGATCCATAGGCAAAAAGCAGGATGGTCTCAACAGCTTGGAGATTTAGAGTTCCCGGCTGGGCGGCGAGATACCGAAGGAGGCCGCCGCCCGTCAGGGAATCGTTCAGGCCGAAGGTGAGTTGCGTTGAATGGCCAAAACGTGCGGCAACGGATTGCGCCGTGTACCGCACGTTTTGAGCGACTCGGGCGAGACCGAGGGGCAAGTTGACTTCATCATCCCACTGACAGCTAGAGCCGTAGCGGGGGATAGAAATCGCCTTCGCTCCCTCGAAGTTCATTGCTCACGCCCCTCAGACCAATCCGGTTAGATCTGGCCTTTGGGTCCTTCGACCATGATGACAAACGGAGCAGCCAAAGCGCCCGCAGGATAGGGTCCTGCCGGCAGTTCGCCTGTCGAGCTTGATGCGCCGCCAGTGACGAGGATAGAAGCGTAGCCCGCTGTCTCAGCCGAAGTGTTGGCGATTGCGCCCCAACCGTTTGCCTTGATGATCGCCTGGGTCAACCCAGATGCGATTACCGTGGCGATAGTGCCATCGAGCTGGGTGTTGGCGCCGACGTTTTCAGCCACGATCAGCATGCCGGGCTGATAGGCCTGAGCGGCCGTCAGGGTCAAGAGGCCCGCGTGGGTGGCATCAGCAGCTACAGCGAGCGAGTTGGTGATCAAGGCCGTCGGTCCGGCAGCGTAGGGATACGCGGCAATCGGTGCGCCCCCGTTCGTGACGAGCAAGGAAGCTGTTGCGACCTCAGCCGAAGTCTGATTGATGATCGTCCCCTGCCAGTTTGCCGTCCATCCGGTCGCGCTTGCTGAGGCAACTTGGACGATGGCGCCGGAGGCATAGACGCTGGCTGTCTTGAAGACGCCATTGAGGATCACGAACTGACCAGCGACTAGCGAATTGGCCTGCGTGATCGTCAACAGATTCGCGGTTGCGAGAACACCGGTGATCGGTGCCCCTAACACCACCGCCTGCAAAAGATTGGTAACCGATGCCTGCACCACCTGGTACTTCAAGGTGTCAGTGGCAACTGTGTAGTGCAGAGCCGAACCCTGCCCGAAGTTGAAGCTGTAGGAGACACCTGGGACAACGGCCGTCACCTGGACCATCACGCCGTCCAAGAAGATGCCAGCGCCAGAGGTTCCGTTCGACAGGACAATGAAGGATCCGAGAGGCGGAGGAGTGGTCGTCGCAACGGTGACCAAGCCACCAACGGTATAGGTCGACTGCGTGGCCGCAGCAGATAGCGTTCCCAGGCCGAGGGGAACACCGTCCGGTTCAGCCGCGGCGCTCTCGAAGACCTGCAGACCCCAATTGGTTAGGCCCGATCCCTTGACGAGATTGGCCGAAAATCCAGGGGGCGCGCTGATGACGGCGAAGTCCTTGATGTTGCCGGGATAGCCGATGGTATTGTCCGCTGGCGCAGCACCCCCGCCGGAGAGGCTGTTGAAATTCACCGTGTCGCCGCCGGGCGTGTATGAACCGGCCGCCTGAGCGTTGATGTAAAGCTGTTTGGTGCGAAGCCTGTGATGGGCAGTTTGGGTGGTCAATGCAAGACTCATGGCGTCGATTCTCCTCGTCCGGGCCAGCATTCCCCGGTTTCAAAGCGCCGGTGTCTCCGGCGACAGGACGAGAGTAGCACGCCAAATTCTTTGAGTCCTGCTGGGGAATCCACGCTATACTGCACCAATGGTGAGAATATGAGCGATGAATTAGCCTACGAAGAACTAGTTGGCACCGAGACGGTAGCCGATGAGGAATTGCAAGCGGGAACGAAGCTAGCTGCCCATGATCTGTTCTTGCGTCTCCAAGGAACTTTCTCTGCCCCGGCCTACATTACTTTGGAGGAAGTGCGCGATGCCACTGGATTTGATGGCGTGCGAACAGCGGATGCCCTTGCGATCAGCCTTTATCGGAGCAGGGGCAAAGCTGTGTGGGGATTCGAGATGAAAGTCTCTCGCAACGACTGGCTAAAGGAACTGAAGCAGCCGGAAAAGGCTGAATCCATCATGCGCTACTGCAACTACTGGGCGCTGGTTGTTCCATCAGAGAGCATCGTTAAGGCGGGCGAACTCCCGGCAACGTGGGGAATGTACGTGGCGCAGAAGAATCGACTCAAATGTGTTGTGCCGTGCCCCAAACTCGACCCGATGCCGATGAGCCTCACGTTCCTCACGGCGATAGCTTATGCAATCCAGCGCCGCCAAGATAAACTGGACAGTGCCGCGCTCACGGTCGCGAGAGACGAAGGCTATAAGCAAGGATGCAATCGAAGCGGCTCAGATTATTGGGAAAAAGAATACAAAAACCTTGAAACATCAGTAAAGGCATTCGATGATGCGTCTGGACTGCAAATTCGGCATGGATGGAATAAGCCAGAAAAGGTCGGGGGCATCGTCAAATTGTTGCTTGATGGAGACACCCCCCTCAAGAGAATTCTGGATACCGCCAAATACAATCTCAGCAAGACCGAGGATTTGAAGGTTGAAATCGAAAAGCAGATCAAAGTGCTTGAGGCGGCGATGATCGATTCACCAGACCTGAAAGATGAAGAAGACTGACACAGGACTTAGGAATACGGCTTTCCGCCGGCTGAGATCGGGGCGACACCGAATCTCCGAGTCCCGCGGAAGTGGATGAGTTGCGCCTGCGCAGTCATCACCATCAGATTCGACAAGTTTTGCTTGTCCCGCGCCAAGTTCTTTTCGAGCTTGGCTGCCAACTTCCCCATGTTGTTGTTGGTCGCGCAGATGAGAGTTGCAACCTGCGTGGCTAGGATGAACCCGATCCCACGCATCACCATCTGCGCATTGTCGTAGATGTCGCTGGCAAGCGCCCAGAAATAGACCCGGATGGTCACTGCCGTGTAGTTGGCACTCAACTGGATCGACCCTTGCGCCCAGCGATATTGCCATGGCCCCAAGTTGCCGTACTGCACGTCGTCGAGTTCGTTGACAGGATCAGACTGCTGGTAAGAGGTATCGGGCTGACCTTGGAGTTTCCAGTCGATCCGCTTCGGCCGCAGGAACCATTGAAGGGGTTGCCCAGCAGCAAAGAGGGGAGCCAGGTCTACCGGAGGACAACTGCCGTCTTGTGTTTGTGTAGCGGCCGGTAGATTGATGATAGCAATTTGTTCCTGCTGCTGGATCCCGAGCCTTTCGAGGGTGATCTCAAAAGACTCGTTCTCCTGATCCAGGTACGGCATGATGTACGCCGACGAGAACCGGATGTTCGCCGGGTCATCCAGCAGGACTCCGACGCGCTTCACGATCTGAGCTACAGTGAGAACCGCCATGGGAAGAGAGTAGCACCGCGCGGCGCTTACACTTCTGCGGAGGCCCTCTCTGTCTTTTTGCCTTTCGCGCCATCGGCTACTGCCGTCGCGATGCTCTTGCCCACACGCTCGGCGTCGAGCGACCTCGACATGTCCTCGGCTTCCATCACCCGGAGCGCAGCCAAGCTCTTGGGTTTGATGCCGCCTTCGGTCAAACGAGCTTTCTTCTCTTCCACGCTCTCGGCCACGTAATCGGAGATGCCCATGTCTTTTAGTTCCCGTCGAGATAGACGTTCCAGAGACTCATCCTCTTCGTTGATGATATTGTTCTCGAAGGCTTTGCGCGGGTCGAGGATGTAGGGACCGCCGCCCCTCACCTTGCAGCCGGGATTCGAACAGGAGATGGCGCCTGGCTCACAACGCTTTGCGCAGTTCGGGCAGTCCTTGGGCTTGTGGGTCAGGTCCCGTTGCTGCTCAACCCATTTCGGGAGTTCCTGAATCCTGCCGAGTGCGTGTAGTCGGCGCGCAGCAGCTTTCTGTGGCAGCCCAGGCCGTTCCCACGCTTTCTCGCTCAAGTCCATGGTGTTGCCGCGGCTCAACTGCTCATCCATCCACGCGATAGCGCTCAGGCGTTTAGCCTCAAGAGCCTCGCCGTAGGTCATGCCGACGTGCTGAGCCTCGCGGCTGACTGTCGCTTTCCACGTGGGATCTTCGATCAGAGAGGCGACACGGCGATGTAGATCATCAGTGGATTCGTTTGCGGGTCCTACGGGGACCGAGAAGACGAAGACGCCCCGTGGATTGGTGCCAGGGAACTCCATCGCCATCTGAATCGGAGCCCATTCGAAGGCGGTTGTGGGGCTGTCCACGTGCTGTTTCGTGTAATCGATGAAGTAGCTTTGGAACACGTAGATCGCGTAGGGATCTTTGCCTTTTGGCGGCATGATGCACGCGACTTTCAACGGGAAGAGGTAGGAATCGCTTCTCAGTTCGATTGGCAGGAAACTGACCACTGCGGCCGGCACGGTGCCGAGTTGGCGAATCCTGCCTTTCACGCTCTGCGCGCTGCGCTCAAATGCCGGGTCCGTCTTGCGGCCCATTGCCTTGTGATCGATAGTCGGCAGATTCACAGTCTCGCGCAGGCCCTGCGGCGTAACGACGGTGACGTCCACATTCGCCCCGATGGCAGGACCCCCCATCCTGCCGGCTAGTGCACGTTCTTGTTGAACCGTTGGCGGCGTGTCCTGTATAGCTGTCCCGTAGCCTCCAGGTGTCGTTTCCTTTGGCATAAATCCTCCTTTTGAAGCGGGTTAGTTGCCGTAGTGGCTTGTGAGTCCTGCGTGCTCCGCGGCCAATGCCCGTGCACGTCCAGCCTCCAGATACGTCGAGAACAGCGGCTGCATGGCGGTCATATTCGCGGCCGATGATTCCCGGCGCCAGCGTTCGTCGATTGCTTCCTGCTCTTCGCGGCTCTCGCGCTCACGCTTGAGGATGTACGTTTCTGGCGTCATCGACAGGGTTTCCGCTTGCATGATGTTCCACATTTCAATTAGGCGATCAAGGAAAGGTCCCGTGGGCGCTTCGGGATATGGCCTGAATCCCTCACCCATTACCGAAACATAGCCGCCCCGGTACGGATATGGCCCAAGTTTAGGCAAACTCGTTCCCGGCACAATCTGGCTGTTCCACCAGTTTGGCGTTCCAAAATAACTTGGCGGCATCCAGCGCTCGAGTATCCAGCCGGGGAATGGGACGAATTCGGCGTATTTGTGCCGGCGGCGCATCTCGGTGACGACGCGCTCAGCTCGAGTATTCGGTGCCAGGCTCTTGCCGGTCTCGTCAGCCACGAGGGTCCCACGGTCGTTGATCGGCAGGCTGGGATCCCAATCGAACCACTCGCCGGCAGAGAATTGCCATAGGAAAGCCGAGTGGACCAACCGGAACATCGGATAGCCGAGATAGGATTCGCCGTGGCGCGTTCGCAGGTACTCGTTGGTCTCCTCGTTCTCAGGGCCTGAGTAGCTGTCGAGTTCTTTGTGGCTGGGCACGAACCTGATTCTACCAAACGCGGAAATGGCAGGACCTGAACCAGCATCCTGCCACTGAGCATCCCTTCGTAGGAAACTTAGTTGCCGAGCACGCAATAAGCGCCCTGAAGCGACTGCGTATACGACGTCGAGCTCGACTCGGCCCAGATTTGCACCGTTGTCGGGACCGTGATCGTGGTCGGCGTGTACAGGATGAATGAGACGTAATCCCCGTAGATATTCCCTGCCGTGCCACCGCCAATGGTGCTCGAAATAGCGGTTGCAGTTGTGGTGTTTACGGTCGTAGTCACGTCCGCGAGAGTTGCCCCGCCCGAGCCTGTGTGCGCCGAATTGGTCACCTGCAGGGTCGAGTTGATATTCGACACGCTGGCGCCCAATTCAATGGTTCCCGAGGCGTTAGTTGACGTGTACGGCAGGACGCAATGACCGGGAACAGCAAACCCAGGAGGCACTGGAGGCAGCGTGATGGCCGAAGTAAACGATGTGGTTGCATTCGTGTACGTGGCAAAAGCTGATTGAGTGCCGCTCTGCGAACCGGAGGTATTCACCGCTGAACCGCCAACGGTCGTTGAAACCTCAAAGCCTGTAGCTGAGAGTCCTGTCGAGATCACGTAGTAGAGTGTCCCGGCAGTCAGCCCCGTGGGCAGTGCGCTGGTGGTCTGGAAGACGATGGCCTGCCCGGCCGCGCAGGTGTTGGCCGCGGTAATCACGCCTGGACTGGCGATCGAAATCGTAACGACGGGATTTCCGACAGCCAGACAGTTGGCTGGGGTGCTGATCGAGCCGGTCTGAAAATACTGTTTCCCGAAGATTGGGTATTGATTCCCGTAGCCGTCGAAGCCGCCGACTTGGCCCGGTGGGACGGGGTTGGGAATTTGAGCAAAGATTGTGGGCGACAGGACCGCAAAGAGCAGCCCCAGAAGAGAGACGGTAAGCGACCTCACCGTTTTGTTGATACTGAACGACTTCATGATGACTCTCCTTGAACTTGGGTTGTTGACTTTTGGGGGAGACTCGGAGGCCTCCCCGTAAAGCCATTGCTCTTAGTAGCCTGTCGGCTCGGGCAGACCGCTGATGTAGCACTGTGTCTTGGGATTTGCGCAGAAAAATTGACGGGTATCTATCATAAAACTCGCGAACGTCGCCGTCGGCAATCCGTTGGTTCCGGTCTGCGTGAAGATCGTCCGCCCCTGGTCGTTGAACCAGAACGGAGAATCGCCCCACTTGATCGAGTGCCACGTCTCACCGTAGATGAAGTCCACGCGGCTCATGTTCGCGTGCAGGTTGATGAGGAACGGGTTGCCAGCCGCCTTCATGTCGCCCGTGGTCAGCATGTCGAATCCTGCGCCGACCGTGTTGTCCGTGCGATAGAAGTTGGTCAGCGACAGGCCGCTCTGCTCATAGACCGCCTTCTGGCCCATGTGCATCTGCATCTTGAACTTTCCGCTGGTCACCGCTGCTTCACCGATGGCCTGGATGATCTGGTCCAAACCAAGACGGAAGAGCGGAGGAGTCAGCGAGGAGCCACCGGCTGCCACGCCCGGACTCAGGATGAAGTTGTTTGCCGCTTGGGTCCTGTCGATGCCGATGGTCAGTCCGGTAGGACTGTTGTTGTTCCAGTACGACAGCCCATAAACGAATTGGGGAGAACCGGAAACCAGACCGCCAAACCGGATTACGTCGTTGGCCGCGCCGTAGGCGTTATCTACGGTGAGGATCTGCGCACCGCCGAGGGCGTCCTGAACCGCGGTCACGTTGGACGTGTTGACGTAGGTGGTCCCGTTGTAGATGTCGATGTTGTTGCCGACACCGAACGTCCGGGCGCCAAAGTCGGTCGAACTCAGGGTATAGCTTCCGCCTGCGCCGAGTGTCACGGAGTTGATCGTCGCCCAGTAGCCGGTTCCATCGCCGTTGCAGAGCGACTCATCCTGGGTCAGCTTCACTTGGCTCACTGCGTCCGTCATGGTCTTGTCAACCACGTTCGCCACGGCCAACGTGTCGCTCGCAGTGGTGAGAGCTGCCAGTTGGGTCCAGCCGACAGAGACAGCCCACGAGACAGGCTGCATGAAGCCTTCCTGCCACGCCGGGGAGCCGGGGGACGGGAAGTTGGCGTTGCCGTCCAGATACACCGCTGAACGAACGCCAGGCAGTGCATTTTGGAAGGTGACGCGGTAGGTGTGCTCCGAGACCTTCGTGGCGTTGCCGCCAGATCCCATGAGCTTTGCGAGGGGGGCGTCTTTCTCCACCAGCAACTGAGGCTGATTCCAAACGCCCTCCAACATAACTGATGCCGCTCCAACTGCTGCTTGAAGAGCCGCCATGACTCACAACTCGCTTCTCCGAGTCCTGTACTCGGCGTTGACCGTCAGTTCTGGAGTACGCAATGCGAGATAAGTTAGGCTGCGATCCCGCGAGCTTTCGCCTGGGCAAGCATCATCCCAATGCGCTTCTCGTGGTCATCCGCAGGAGCCCGACCACCATTTGCCGCCTTGAACGCTTCGACTGCGCGCGCTTCCTGCTGCGCTGCGTCTCCGGTTCCTGCGGCAGTCGGCGTGGCTGCCCTGCCTCCACTTACCTCGCTGCGAGCGGCTTCCGCTCGTGCGGCCTGTGCTGCGGCGCGTTCCTCGGCTTTTTGGCCCACAACCACACCAGCTTCTTTGAAGAATGGCCGGGCAATCGTCGTCAGTTTCTCCCGCGTGAACCTCTTTGCGAGAGCCACTTCCTTCTGCTGCCTTGCCGCGCTGATGGGCGATTGACGGATGCGATCGAGTTCCCGGTAATAGGCAACTGACCTTGGATCGCCGCGCTTGAGAGCGGATGCAAACTCTCTCTCAATGTTGGCCTTCACGGCGCTCCGTTCGAGCGGCGATAGGGCTGTGGCGAGCGCAATCACGCTTTCCAGAGAGCTTTCGAACGAGGAGGTTGTCTCGGTATCGACCGCTGACTGATGAGCTTTGTACGCTTCCGTCTGTTGGGTTTGGCGCTCGGTGCGAATTCTCGCTTCCTGCGCGTCGAGTTCCGCTTTACGAGCCGTGAGAACAGGGTCCTGCGATTGGTCTTGAGCCGCGGTGGAGGGCCGCAAACCTACACTCTCCATGACCAGATCCCAAGCTGCTGTCACGTTCTCGTCTTTCAGTGCTTCTACCTTCTTTTGGATCGCCAGATTGATGTGGCGAGCGCCAATCGTGTTGAAAAATCTGCCGGCGGTGCCGTCGGTGAGGATGTTGCCATCTGCGTCCTTGCGGACGTTGCCGTCGGCGTCCCGCAGGGCCGATCCCTCAATCAGCTTCGCAACAAAGGCGTTCGTGCCCTTTTCGATGTCGCGGCCGATGGCACTGAACGCTTCGGCGAACCCGGCATGTTCGTTGGCCGTCTCGGAAATTACCTTGGCCTCTTCTGGGGAAGCAAAAAGCTCTTGGTACGGCGCCAGGCGTTCAGCAATCCGGGCGTTCGCCATGATCTTGTCGCGGGTCTCCTTGGGCAGGAGTCCTGAGAGTCCTGCGACAGCATCGAGTTCTGCGGCGAGATCGCGCGCGCCAGAGAATGACTCGTCGGCCATCGAGAATGGCTCATCGCCATCTTCGGTCGCGGTCGCAGCGGCTGGCTCTTCTTTATTCTCAGCAGCAGGTTCGGCCTTAACCGGTTCCTCGGCCTTGACAGGCTCGGCGGCCGGTATCGCTGGCTTCTCGGCGGCCTTCTCAGCCGCAACCATAGCGGCTACACGCTGGTCATGATCCATCTCCGCTGGAGCGGCTGGAGTTGACGGCGTGGGCGTAGGAGTTACGGGAGTCGCCGCGGCGGCAGGACTCGGAGACGGTGACGGCGTTGCGGCGGCAACTGGGGCCGGGGCACTGGCGGGAGCGGCGGCGGGAATAACTGGAGTAGCCATGACGTTGAGAAGAGTAGCACGATCATTTTGAAAGTCCTGTTGCGCTTTCCGACGCGCGGGGCTATACTGCACCAATGGTGAGAATATGAAAGCGACCATTTTGGTCGGTGACGTGCTCGACTGGTTGCGTGACCTGCCCGATGAATCCGTGCAGTGCGTGGTAACGAGCCCGCCATATTGGGGCCTGAGAGACTATGGAACCGCTGGCCAGCTTGGCCTCGAAAAGACGCCGGAGGAGTACATTGCGCGAATGGTCGAAGTGTTCCGCGAGGTGCGGCGGGTGCTGCGCAATGACGGCACGCTGTGGCTGAATATGGGGGATTGCTACGCGCGAAACGGCGGAACGCCTGGTGGCGGAAACAGAGAGCTGCTGCATATGGAGGGCAATCAATCTCGGATGCTTAAAATTCCAGATGGATGTGGTCTGAAGGAAAAAGACCTCGTAGGCATCCCGTGGATGCTGGCGTTTGCCCTGCGCGCCGACGGCTGGTATCTTCGGCAGGACATCATCTGGAGCAAGCCAAACCCGATGCCCGAAAGTGTGACCGACCGCTGCACCAAGGCGCATGAGTACCTGTTCCTGCTGACCAAGAGCGCGCGGTATTACTGCGACATGGAGGCAATTCTCGAACTGTGCAGTCCGAACACAAACCCGTGTCTCTCGCAGGACTTGATTCACCAGATCGGCTCCGAGCCTGCCCATGCCGGCGGCAAAACGAATGGCAACATGAAGGCGGTCCGGCGGAAAGCCGCAGCTATCGGATCGGGCAACAAAAACAACCCATCGTTCACGAGCGCGGTTTGCCTTCCTGTGACTCACCGCAACAAGCGCAGCGTGTGGGAGATCGCCACGCAGCCCTATGCCGAGGCACACTTCGCCACTTTCCCCGAAAAACTGGTCGAGCCGTGCATCCTCGCCGGCAGCAAAGAAGGCGACACTGTGCTAGATCCGTTTTGCGGATCAGGCACAACCGGAGCGGTCGCCTTGCGCTATCACCGTGACTTTGTAGGGATTGAGTTGAATCCTGCGTATGCCGAACTCGCACGAAAGCGGATCGGCAACGAAGCGCCGATGTTCAATCAGGTCGAGATTAGCTTCCCGGCTGTCCCGGCTGACCCGATCCCGCCCCAGACTTCGCTCCTGCCTGCGCCTGAGCCTGCATCGTAAGAGCCGCCGCGGCCTGTTGCTGCTTCGCCAACTGCGCGCTCACGGTCAGATAAGCCAGCACGTTCCCATACCCTTTGGGATTGGTTTCAGCCTGCTCAAAGTTCGCCAAGAGCCATTGTTTTGCCTCGCTCTGGCAAACGGCAGGATCATCCACATTCGGCTCTGGCGTGATCGATGGGACCACGATGGGCGGCAGGTTCGGTCCGCCAGGATTCGGGTGCGCAACGGGACCATTGGGGTCCTGCGACAGCCGATGAATGATCTTCTCGATCTTCGACAACTGCGCATCGAGCGGCAGCTTAATCTGCGGCGGCAAGAGATATTGCGCCATCACCCGCTGAATCTTCGGATCGGCGAGCATCTGCGCCACAATCGGCATCTTTTGGTTCTGCGCCAGCAGTTGCATCAGCCGTTGCTGAATCTCGGAATAGGTAGCCGGGAAGCCCTCGTCGGACTCTGGATAGGTGAAGAAATCGCCTGAGAGTTCCGCCTTAAGCATCCTGATCGTCTTCCACGAGCCCGGCATTTCACCCTCTTCGACGATCTTGATTTCCTCGTCCATGTTCTCAATGGAGCACTGCACCGAAAGTTGTGCAGCGTCCGCGTCCTCGCCGCGCATCTGGTCGATGTATTGCTTGAGCCGCCCGAGAGCTGTATTGAGAGCCTGTTCCTGCCCTTCCGCCGTCTGGACGTTCTTGTCCGATCCTCCAAATACCTGGGGCATCACGCCGCACAGGAACTGCGCCCGCGTCGTCAGGGTGTCTGGGTATTTGTAGATTTCTGGGTCAGCCTGAAAAGCCGCGTGGTAGAACAGATCTTCCAACGGGACGTGTTGCCCCGTTTCCTCGTCGGTCCTGCTGACGCCCGTCAGGTTGCCGGGAGTCGCAATCTTGTTCTGCAGGGCGTTGCCGTCGATGTAGTCCGCGTCGTAAATGCCCATACCAAAGGCGATGCGGTCCATGTAGGCTTCGATCTTGTTGACGGCCTTTGTGACGCGCTCCTGCACGTCCAGCACGACTTTGCCCGCGGCGAACGGATAAGCGCCCAGGCCCTTGATCGTGCCGCACCAGGTCCAGTGATCCTCTTTGGCTTCAGGAACGCAATCGAGAAAGGTTTCCTCGCCGCACAGGACTAACTTGCACCCAACCGGGTAGCGCTTCGCCAACTCTTTCGCCAAGTCTTGATCGTCGAGTTCGTTGAACGCCTCAACGTCAATCCAGCAGCGTGAGTAGGGAATTACGCCCTCGGTCCTGATGGCGCGGACGTTCGAGCCCGGCGTCGTTTGCTGCGCGCGCCCTACCTGCGCCATATCCCCGTCTGTCGAGGAATCCACTCCGGCCGTCGGTGCGATCTGCGCGTACATCGCTGGATAAGCCGCCCTGACTTTGGCTGCCGAGAGCTCGATCGTGTAATCCAGAATCTCGGTGTCGGCAATGGGATCCTCGAGGGCGTCGGGGTTGACGTCGACCATCAGGCCGTTGCAAATCGTGAATCCCGTTCCGCCGTTCGCCGTCTCGATCTCGCCCACTTTGACAGGAAGATCAAGCGTGTCGCCCTCGTACCAATCGCTTTGGCTGAGTCCTGCGCCGCACTGCGGACATGCGGACGAGGAGGAGAACGGCTTCGCTCCTGAGTCCTGCGTGAACTTCCCGCAGTTCGAGCACATATAGCCGTCGGGCGTCACTTTGACGGGCTTCGTCTGATACTGCGGCGTCATCGACGTTTTCCACTTTTTCTTGTCGATGGTATATCGGGTATACCGGAAGAATGAGCCGCAGATCCAGAGGTAAAGCAACTTCAACTGATGCAGGGAAGCGATCTTGTTCTTGCGCTCGTTGAACGCCTGGATGGTCGAAGCCTTATTCGCGATCTCCAGATCCTGCTCGTCCTGCGCGTCGGCTGGCTGGTAACGAACCTTTCCGAGGTCGACCATCAGTGCTGCGATGAAGATCATCAGGAACGTCTGGTAGATGTTGTCGTTGTGCTGGTAAAGATCGGGGTCTTCGCCCTGGCCGAGAAAACCGGCCATGAGCTGATTGATCGTGTCGAGCGCCGCAGATTGATCGTTGAGTAGAGCAAAAGTGCTTCCCCGGATGGCTTCGAAAGCCCGCGTGGCTTCTGAGACAAACTTCATGCGCTTGGGCTGGTAGCGCATCTTGAAGGTCTTGCGGATTTCGAGGAGCGCAGCCTTGCACTTCTCGTCCATTTTCGCTTTGGCGGCTACCTGCTCACCGGTAAGCTCCTGCGGGGCATCGGCAGTGGCATCTTGGCTCTGCGCAGGACTCGCGCCTGAACCATTGGCGTTCAGTTGCTCCATCGCGCTCTGTGGGGCTACTGACGTCGCCATTACACCGCCTCCGCTCTCTCAATCATCTCTGTGATGTGGGGGGGGACCGGCTTCGTTTCAAGCGTTCCAGCTTGGGGAATCTGCGGTGTCCTGATGCCCTGTTCTTTGGCCGCTCTGATCTGGCGTCGGACGCGCGCGGTCCATTCCGCGAGTTCGATAGGACTCACCATGCGCCCATATTCTTGCGCTGCTAATTGCGCCATGACGAAGGGATTATCGGGATCGACGTTCGCCCAATCGACTTCAACGGGAACTTTGGCGGGTTCGGTTCCTGCGACTGGCTCTTTCTTGCGTCGCACGATGGCTGGCTGGAGAAGGGCGAAATTTTCAGGCATCTGCACCGTAATTGCGACGGGCTCGGCCAGCCGTTTGCCGAGGATGGCGTTCTGCGCCTCGAGCGAGGCAATCAGAGCATCCTTGGCCGCGATGACTTCCCGATGGTGCTCGCGGCTGATCCAGAGCCATCTCATCCTATGGCCACTCCGACACTCTGACAGCGGTTGCGGCGCCAAGAGACTCCACCTGACAGTAGAGGGTCGCTGGAGCAGCCGGAGTGGCGCCGTTGTAGTTGGCTGGCGTTCCAACTAAAGGACCGCGGCCGATATGCTCTTTGCTGCCGATGGTGATGGGTTGCTGAGATGGGCTGTATTCAGAGACATTTCCATTCGACCAAGTCACTTTGAGTCCTGCGGCGGATCCAGAAGCGTCCTCTGCGATCTCTACATAGCTAGCGAAAGCCTTCGCTATGAGATTGACTTGCGCAGCGCTCGTGACAGCTTGCACGGCCTGAACTAGGGGTCCAAATGCCATGGCGTTACTGACCTCCCGAAAACATGCTGCCCGTCGAACGCGGGGCCGATGACGCCTGCTCATCTCCGTCCGATTCGCCAGAGAACATGGATGGGCGCTGCGGCGCGGCCGGCGCTTCGCTCTCATCGGGCCCCGCAGGACTTTGCATGGCTTGTTGTGCCATCTTCTGCATTTCGGGACCGGCTTTGCCGCTCGCGGCATGCTCCATCATCCTGTGCGCGTGACCAGGATGCAGTTTATCGACAGCCGCTTTGCACGCCGCGCCGCCAGGACAATCGCCGTGCGCCGGGGCCTCTTTGCTGCCACCTTTGTCTCCCAACCTGGCGCGAGCTTTGGCCTTAATGCTTGCCTCTTCGCTGGATGAGATGTTGCCAGCGCGCTCAGAGCGAGTGGCACCGCTGATCGCAAGGCGAGCGTGGGTGGAATCGCCGACCGGGAAACTCCTTCTGGGTCCTGCGAACTCCTTGGCTGGCATCGCGCGACGGTCTGCTGCTGATAGAACGGCCATCTACTTCCTCCCGCTTTTCGCTGCTTTCATGTACTCGCGCTCATTGGATTGATCCTGCTTATGCAGAGCAACTGCGACCGCCTGCTCCTCGGCACGCTTCTTGCCCAATTTATTCTCGGTATGGGCAAATTTAGGGCCTTGACGGAATTCGCGAATGTTGTCGCCAACGCGACCGGGACCTTTGAGAAGTGGCATCACATCACTCCGCCAACGATTCAAAGAGTAACACGTGCGGATCGAGCAAAAGAAAACCAGTCCCGAAGGACTGGTTCTCTTGCTCTGGCGGCTGTCCGCGACCTCCTTTCCTCATCCCGTATTGAGTTCCTCGTACTTTTGTAAAAGCTCGCCCATGGTGCGTGGGCCGTTCCCTTGGCTGTAGTCTCCGGGGAAACTCGCCCATCGACTCGCACAGGCCGTGATCGCTCCCGCGATGTTCCCATCCGCAATCAGGTTAATCGCGTTGCACTCCTTGATGAGTTGAATCGCCATTGCGTCCTGCGAGGCGTGGCCGAAGTCGGCGAGGTTCAACTGCACCTTATAGACCGTCCAGTTGTGGAGGATTTGCTGGTAGCGTCCGCTCGCCGTCGATTCAAGCCCCTCGTGATTGACCACTATCGGAGGCCGACCGTCGGCGAATGGATGCGTCGAGTAGTCCGTGAAGGTGTGTGGGCCGTCCACGCCGGATACGATGACGCCGTAGCCGTTATCCAGGCCCGCAATGGTTCCTTCCGAGAACGCGATCAGATCCAAAAACGCCGCAAGTGATGGTGCGATGGTCATAGTCTCCTCACTGCGGCGGTGCCCAGCACAGGTACTCCACGCCATTGACTTGCTCGCACAGCGCGATCAGAAAGCTAGCCTGGGAACTAAATACGCTGGTCGGGACTGCTGCGGTCGGGATCGCCGGATCGAGCACCGGAGCGACGGGCGGCGGCGCGGGCGTTATCGGCACCGTGTTGCAGCCAGTCAGCAATCCAAGCAGGAGAAGCCCCGCGAACCTTGTCGGCAATCTTCCTGTAATTACCATAGACTGACCGCTCCGAGACGCCGATAATGCGGGCGATTTCCGCGAAGCACATGGAGCCGCCGCGTTGTGGCCTGCCTTCCTTTGGGCCGCCCGTGGCCATCGATTAAACCTTCATCGTCGCCGGGAACTTGCCAGCGTCCACCGCGCCGTTCCATGCGTTCTTGTACTGGGTCGCTGCGGTGTGCCAGATGCTCCGGTGAAAGCCCGGAACGAGAGCCTGCACCTTGGTTGTGGTGTCGGCGATGACGTGCGCCTGGTAAGTCGCCTGCATCTCCTCAGGAGCCACATCCCCATCCGTGACGGAAGCGGGAACGGCTGGCGCGGGCGAGTTGGCCGTCATGACGCCGATCACCGTTGCGATGCCCGCGAGGACGATATTGGCGAGCGTGGTGTACAGGGTGGGGATCGGAAGCGCGGCAAGTGCCTCTTGGAAGATTCCAATGGCTTCAATAGCATCCTGGGACGGCGTACCACTCTGCCAGTTCTGAATGGCCGTCAAGGCCGCGTTGTACTCGGTAAGTGCCGTCTGCGCTGCGGGCGTGTTGATGAGGCCCGTCTCTGTGAGTAGAGACTTGAGGGTGGGTTCAATAGCGGCCATCAGGTCGCCTGCGGTCTTAACTGCGTTTTGGCACATTTCTAATTCTCCTTGGATGTAATGGGTTGAGGTTCGATTGCCAGCACCGGGGGATGTTCGGCCGCTGCTGCCTGCATAGCTCCCGGCATCGGCGGCGCCACGATCCCCTTGTACGCTACCTGCTGCATGGCCCACTGCTCAACAAAGTGCGAACCGGCGTGCAGTAGGTTGGCAACGGTAAGGCCGGAGATGGTCAAGATACCGGCAGCGTGGTTGAATGTCACCAAGATGCCCACGGAGGTCAGGAACGCGATCACGCTGCCAGCAATGCGATTCAAGGTCTGCGATTCGACGGTGAGCCACGGGAAGAATCGGCTCTGCTTGAGCAGTTGGAGCGCGTAGGTCGATACCACTGCTACCGTGATTTGTGCGCTCAAAGCCGTTTCGTTCATCGGTTCCCTTTCACGTTGCGCGGGTCACATAATCACGCTCTAGGCGGTCGCGGCTCCTTGGGTGTTCATGCTCGCTTCCCGTCGCCGAAAGACAACGGGCCAAGGTTCGGTGAAACCCGCGTCCCGCGCAACACACCAAGTTTAACTCTTATCTCCGATTTTCGGCGGACTTTCGTTGAGTATTTGATTTGAAGCCGAGCATTTGTAGACCTCAGTCCTGTTGCCCTCGAACTCGACTGTCTCGATATGCAGGCGGCAACCGTGCAGCTTGCAGACCGGAAATGCTGAGCCGATCCTACGCAGAACCGAGCAAAGCGGAACTGTCGGCTTGGGCTTTGTAGGCATCTGGAGATCTAAGCTGGCTCCGGCGGCGGCTCGTTGCCTGGTCCTGCCGGTTGCGGGTTGCCGGGTGATTCGGGTGGTGCGCCGGGCGCTCCTGGTCCGTTGGGGCTGTCGTCGTTTGCCATGTGTTACCTCCTATGGGTTGCTGCCAAAGTCGTTTGTGGTTTGAACCGGGGCTGACTGGCTGTGTGCCATCGGCTCCGTCTTTACCGTGAATGTTACATGCGTCAGCGCCCATCCGAAAAGCCCAATAATCAGGCCGATCACCAGCGTCATTGTGATGCCGGTCACCCACATGATGACGGCGAACTTTCCCTCAGTGGCATCGCGGAACTTGAGCAGGTCACCAATTTGCTCCCCGTGCCTCTTCAAGGTCGGGTCAACGTGAGACCCTCGCCAATCTTCAAGAACGCGCACAGCAGCCCTCTCAGATATAAACTCGGTCATCGTACCCTTCCCTGAATTTGATTCCGCCTCCCCTTGCGGGTTTGCCTATTACTGGCTCAGGCGGTTACGACGTGTGGTGCTTTTTCTTCTCGACTACGGCGTGCTCGTCCTTCTGATCCTTCATGCCCTCAGCGTGACTCGATTTTCTGGTGAGCGTCAAGAGTGCTTCGGTGGCAGTTTCCAACTCTTCAGTTACCTTTTTGAAGTTCCCGTCGACGGTTTTACCGATCTGGTTTAGCTTGGCGATGATGATCGCGCCAATGGTAGAGATCACGCTGCCAATCGTCACAATCAATATTCCGGTGTTGGTGTCCGTCATGCGCTCAGTAGCTCCAGATTGCGATCACCGAATCTTCACGTACTCAAGATCAATCAAAGTCGCGCTATTGCCCCCCGTAGCCGTTCCGCATTGGAAAAGCACAGATTCAGTCGCGGACGCTGTCGAGTTAAAGCTACTCAGAACCGGGCTCCGGTTTTGCACATTCGCTGCGCTGGACACGCCGGGAAATAAACCCGTCAGACCCGAATACATAGTCGTCGATGAACCCGTGACCGCTATTGTCTGGTTGATCTCCCCGGAAGATACAAGGTTGGTGGCGGACGTGACTGTAAAAGTTCCTGCGGCAGTTGAATAGACAACATTGCTCCCATCTTCAACCTCGAAAAGAAACGTCGGGGGCGTTCCGCTCGTGGTGATTGCCAACGTGACAATTAACTTCCACATGGCACCGGCTACCTGCGTGAAGGCTGGCCTCGTGATCGTAGTAGCGAAGGTCTGCACGCCGGTGCCAGTCGAGCAGTTAAGCGTGTCGCTTGACCCCACTGCGGGTGTGCTCGATACGACGGTGCCAACGGGAAGATCGGCCGTAACCTGAGTGCGGCAAGTCGGAACCGCCGCCGATCCGCTTGATGGTCCGGCCACAACACAGTTCGCAGATTGCGTCTTGAGTTGAGCGTCAGGATCGAGAGTCCCAGAGGCGGTAACGGGGGTTCCCGGCGTGGTGCTGAATAGATTTCCGGTCGCGCTGCTCAGCGCAACGCTGGTTACTCCGGCACCTGCATTGGCGATCACGAAGGCATCCGTAGCGATCTTGGTCGTATTGTCGCCAGTCGTCTGCGTGGTTGCAGTTGAGCCGTTTCCAACCGCAGTGGGGTAGGGGATCGACACTGACGCGATACCACTGCTTCCGCCATGGACAAAGGTAAGGGTCGATGTCGGGCTGCTTCCTGTGGCAGCGAGCACATTTTGCATGGACCAGTTATCGTTCACCGGGGCGCTGCCGTTCCAATAGTCGCCCTGCCAGTAAAAAATATTGGAAGAGAAGTTGCCTCCAGACGTTGCGATGCCCAATTGTCCCATTGTTACAGTGGCAGAAAAAAGTTGGTTGCCCGACCACGAATTAGAGGCTGCTAGACCTCCTGCTCCTAGAGTGTTGTAGCTGACAGTCACGGCTGCGCTGCCGTTGAAGGTGGTGCCCGATGCAGCACCAGAGCCGCCATTGTTCATGGTCAGAGCATTGGTGGTTGTGCCCCCGCCGCTCGGTGTTGCCCATTGTCCATCGCCTCGGCAAAAAGTGGACGATGACGCTGTGCCGGTCGTTGAGCTCGCAGACAGGTCTCCGCATAGCGGCTGCGCTTGCGTGAAGGTCTCCGTCGAAGCCGTGTAACTGGTCAGAAATTGATGCGACCCAGCAGATATGGAGGACGGCAGTTGAGCAACTGTCGCATAAGCAGTCGCGCAATTGGTGATTGAGGTCGAACCAGAGAAACATGCAAGCTGCGGGTTGGCCGGTGAGCCGGTGGTCGTGACGGTGCCGGTGCCGCTAAGCACGGCGCAATTCTCATAGATCGCGTTCCCGATATTTATCACTCCATTGCATGAGCCGGAGATCGCGGTGACGCCCCCATTGTTTCCCGTGGTGTCGATGTTGCCGTAGACTACCGGCACCGATCCGCCGCCGCTGTTTGAGAACGTCAGCAGGGTCGGCGTGCCTCCATCTGAAATCGGCGTGGCGTTGATATTGATTGCAGCCGAGCTGCCGAAGTCTGTAGCCGCCGTGTTTGTGATTTTGAAAAAAGTTGAACTGCTCGGAAACCAGGCGTTGTACATCCACGGAAAATTGAGATTCAAGATGCCGCCCCGCCAGTTCGTTACCGTCACCATTGAAGTATTTCCAGACGGCATAGTGGTTGAGCCGCTGCCTACTTTGTCATTGAGGAAGTTGAGCGACGCCTGAGTATCCGGGCCATTCCCCGCCGATCCGTCAATCGAAACCGGCCCGTCGAAGCTCGAGTTCGTCACCGAACCGTTCGGAGGCGCGCTGGCATCCGTCACGCTCAGCGATGTGTAGCTGGTCGGCGTCGCATTCGTCGCCACTGTGACGTTATCCAATTGGAAGTTGCCGGTAGCAGAAATGCCGGTTACGGACCCGCTCGCTGCCGTCAGCACAACTTTCAAATCCTGCACCTTCGCCCGCATGATGCTTTGTCCAGAACCTGACGATTGCAGTCCGGTAACTGAGAGCGCAGCGCCTGTTCCGGAGTAGGAAATAATCGAGCCGTTGCCCTTCAATGTATTGTTGCCGAAGACCCCCACAGCGCCCGTGATCAGACACGTGCGCTGGCTAGACGAGTAGGAATATGGCAGGTTCACCGCGAACGCCCCCGGCGTCTGCGAGGGGAAGGCTGAGGAGTAAAAGTAGAGTGCATTGCCGAGCGCGGCGTGGTCATCCGTTGTCCCATCGCAGTGCCCCCACCACGGAGGATCTGTAAAATACACTTCGACGTTGCTCGATCCTGTTTTCCAGTAAGGATTGGACGCAAAGGTTTGAAGCTGGTAGTTCGTCGTTGATGGATTGGTCAGGATGCCAGATGCGATCGAAACCGAACTTGAATAGTATCCGTAGAGGTTCGGATGCAGTCCCCCGTCGATTCCGGCCATCTGTCCGAAACTCTGGGCGTAGCCATATCCGTAGTTGGCCGCTTCAACGGGACCGGCGAACATCTGCCAGTTATTAATGAAAGGCAGCGGCGTGGAAAGGCCGGCGTTCGAGTTCGCTGCCGCCACTTGTTGTAACGCTGTCACGTAGGTCAGTTGTGTGGCAACAGTGACGCCCGTTTGTGATGTGTCGCTGGGGTTCCCGCTCACTTCGGCAACGTCGGCTCCGGCTGCAAGTTGCGCCGTAACCGTGGTCTGCATATTGGTTTTGTAGGTCGCCACCGGTACTGAGGTATTCCAATCGTTGATGCCGGATTCCTGCACAACGAGATCGCAGGCAAGCGTGGACCACGGTAGAGATTCTCCGGCGCCCCAGACGTTCGACGTATCGCTGAAGTTGGCTGAAGTCGCCCCGCTGTTACCTATCTGTTCAAAGATCACATGATGGGTCGTCGAGTCGCGTCCTTCCGCGCCCCACCATTTCACGACGCCGCCGCTGGACCAGGTGAGATGCAGCGTGTGTACGCCGACACTGCCAGCGGTGAGGACCAGAGTTCCAATACCAGGGCTTCCGTTGGTGCTCTGGGTAGTCGAGCTGCCCCCGTCGATGTGTGCTGCGAACGTGCCCCACCCGCTGCCCGTCAGGAAATGGATAGTGAACGTGTCTATATTCTCCACCGGCGTAAAGGCCATGTCCCCCGCGGAAGTCGCCTCCATCGCATAGCCTCCGGGAACTGGAGTGGTGGTGTCGGCGGTCCATTGCGAGGCCACGGAGAATCGAGGATCGTCACCCAGCAGCGAAGGAGAGATGCTCACCGAACTGCCCGATCCAAACCGCGAAGCAGCTTGAGCGAGGATATGGTACTGCGATTGAAAAACATTGGCGAGTTGCGCATCCGGCCCATAGGTTGCCCAGCTCGTACTAGGTGCGGTTGGCAACGCATATGCGCCAAAGAATGTCGAATCTCCGGGCATACACACACGCGTGTCGCTAATTCCGGCTATCGTATTTCCCAGCGCCGTAAACCAATGCTTGAAGTTGGTCGCTGGAACTCCGGCGGCTACGATCTGCCCAGAACCGTTCGTGCCCACGAGGCCCTGCGAAGAGGGAACAGCCGCGCCGTTTACTTTGACGACGGATGTTGCAATCGTGCCCGTTCCTGATCCGGTAACGTCGCCCGTCAGCGTGATGGTCCCGCTGCCCCCGCAACTCCCCGGCGTCCACTTGCTCGTGCCGCTGTTCCACACTGCGCAGTCCCCGTTCACTACGCCCGCGTTTGTCCAGTCGGCCAGGTTCGCCGTGCCGAAGGGGGTGCCATTAATGTCGTAGCCGGTGGTTGCGTTATAGGTGTTGGCGGTCGGGGTAACAAGAGTAGGGCTCGTAGTCAGCACCACGTTGCCGCTGCCATTCACGCCGTAGCTCGTAAGCCACGAAGAGCCGCTTGAGTTTGGAATCCCCGCGCCGGGATAGATCATTCCACCCCCGCCGGTCAAGTTGATGACGACGTTCCCCTTTCCGGTCGTAGGCGAAATGGTCACGCCGGAGCCCGCAATAATTTGGGAAACCCCATATGGGTTGGGCGCTGATCCTGTGCATGCGATCGGGCTCTGAGTGTTGAGGTTCCAGGTTTGCGTCGAGACGACCTGATAGCACTGCGGCGTTCCCTGTACCGCGCCGTTGGCGACGTAGGAGAGTTGATACTCGCTGTTTCCTTGAGTCCCGTTGCAGTTGATGAGGTCGTTCGACCAGACTGTTGTGTTCACGACTCCAGACGGATTTGCCTGTACCTGATAACCCTGCTGAACGATGACCGAATAGCCGGGGATCGACACAGGACTCGGACAATTCAAGAGCTGGATCGAGACGCCTGCGTAGGCTTGCCCGTTTCCCAAAATGCTGCTCAGGTTGCCTGTGACGGGGATTGGAGTCGGAGTCTGGGCGCAGAACGTGGCACACGAGAGGATGAAGAGACAGATGGCGGTGCAGATGGCTCTTTTCACTCGGTGAGAGTAACACGGGGGTTCAGCTTGCTCGGCCTCGTTTTCGGAGGGTAGCTTTCTTTGAGTGGATAAACTCGACTTTTGTGTCCTGCGGGACGCGCGGTTTGCTCACGAACGGTACTTCATTTTTTCCGCATCCTCGGCATTGATCTTCAAGCACCCAACCTGCAACACATTCAGGACATGGAACAGGACTCATCGGCTTTTCGTGGGTGCGCGCGGTATATTTCCCGTGCACTGGACAGGTCATTTTGGAAAACCAATAGCGGTGCAGGATGCCTGGATCGCTCACGGGGTTTCCTTCGCTCCGGCCAACTGGTAGGGATCCATCTTAAGTTCGGCGGCACGCCGCCGGCAATATGCTGTGTATCGGAAGGCGGCTTTGAAGCACAGGCTTATCTGTCGATAACTGTGGCGAGGAGACCGCTTTGTCGGAATGTTGATTCGAAAGATGATGCCAGGATAAGGCATGAACTCGCGGATAAATAGCTCGGCAAAGGGTTTCTGGCCGACGTTTTGGACTGACCATGTTTTATTGACTTCGACTCGCCAACTGCGCCTCCAGAGTTTCTTGTCGCACCCAACGGCGCGCTGCCACTTTGTCCAGATCGTTTTCATGCGGCCTCCGCAGGCTGGCACTTTTTGCAGTTGAATAGACCGTGGCGGCAGCGGCGCGCGCGGGGTGCCGTATCGACAAGAGTCGCCAAAGGAGCTTTCTCAAGATCTGCCACGACCTCTTCGCTGAGAGCCAGGGGCTGAAGATTGGCAGCTTTCCGTCTACGATCGATCCGGCCGGCGTTCCACCCCGTTCGTTTGCATTTCCCGCAGCGCCTTGATTTCTCCGGATGATCGAAGATCGGGTTGCGTGTCCCGCCTTTCAGCAGAAACTTCGGCAGGAACGGCAAGCCGCACCAATCGCAGAACGGCACCGGGATTTTCTTGACGGCCACGGGACCAATATACACCAGCGGTGGAGAAACAAAAAGGCCCCAATTAAGGGGCCTCTCTGCCGTGCGCTGTGGGTTGGACATGTGTCGCGGTGGGGAATCGATTGACGCCGGCCAGGGTCGCAGATCGATGGATGGAAGAGAAGAACTCCCACCGCTATTGACATTATGCCACGGCCCGTGCGATTCTTCAATCGCCAGGGAAGTAGATTGATGAAAATGTCCCCGAAAAATTCGGCCTGCACATTGCCATCGCGCATTTCTGCGTCCTGGGCTCTGTCCAGGCAATGAGACGCTGAGAGTAATCCGCTGAGCGTGCAAGAGCGTGGACCGGCGGGGGAGCTGAGATCGTAGCCCCCAGGCGCCGTGATTCCTGCATTGGGGTGCTTGCTCCTGAATTTAGGCTGCGAGTATGACGCAGGAGCCCCTGGGAAACGTCGGGTGACGGCCAAGAGCCGTTTTCATCCTCAACCCATTTTGGGAGTTGTTTTTCCCCTAAGGTTGAGGGTGTCAGGGGTTTTAGAAGCAAATACCAGAACAAAAGCAAGATCAACAAAATAGGGAGAAGTGTATATATTTAACGCGCGATCGACAGGACCCTCGTCGGATTCCTCGGATTCTCGCTCCGTCTCAACTGCTCGGCCAGGAGACGCACCTGCACATCTTTAAAGTCGATAGTGGCTGGCCATGCTTCACGGGCCCGGCGCAGGATCATCTCACGCGGTTGGCCAGTGTCCTGTTGAACTGCAGTGACGAGCTCGTGCATGGTCATAGTTTGAGCCTCTCCCTGATCTTCCGTTCCAGCCACATCACTGAATGTGGGCCAAAATTGAAGGCAACGACCTTTTTGCCATCGTGCTCAGTTTCATCCCGCTTGAGATATGGCATAAGCACCTCGTCGGCAATTTGGCCCGCGCGCGCGAGGTCTGCAGGACGCAGACTGAGTCGCAATCGGCCGAGAGCTTGCTTTTTGAGTTCGGCGCGGGTCATTTTAAGGTCCTGCAGGGCGACCTGAGCCGCCCCGCTGGTTTGGGGGGACGAACTTAGCTTCCTGGCGCCGGCGCCGGCGTGGGAGTGGACGCAGGGCCCACGGCAGAGGTCAGCGCTGTCGTAGCTGCTGAGAGCGCTGCAACCTTGGTCTCAAGGTCGGCCGCGATCGTGGCGACGGTTGAATCGGGGTCTCCGCTCGTAGCTGCACTCAACTGCGAGCTGAGTGATTGAATATCGGAGACCGCCTCGGCTACTTCGGCGGTGTTTGCGGTGATGGCGGCAGCGAGGTCCTGATCGGCCTGCTGCAGGGCGGCGAGTCCTGCGTTCGTGGTTGACATGGCTTTGTTTAGTTCCTCTCGGAGTTGTTGGAGTTGGCGTTCTGAAAATTCGTGGTCAAACATTGGCGCACATCCTGATTGAAGCCATTATGACATTTTTCTAGTTAAAATAACGCGCTCAAAGGAACAAAGTTTCCGCGTTCGCACGCACGCCCTGGCCGTCGGTGACAATCAACCCAGTTTGGCGAAGATCAGAGAGGTAGGACCCGAAGGTTCCACTTCCCGGTTCCATATCCACAGCGATTCCGAGAGCGTCACGGCTCATCGGTCGGCCACGGTGCTCAACGAGCACATCGAGCATGGCGCGCGCTCCGCGTTTTAGCTTCGATCCCCAGAGAGCGACAACCTCCTCAGTCGTTGCTGGCATTTCCTGCGCGTTATGTCCAATGAAATCGCGTCCTGCCTCGGTCGCGTACCAAAGGCCGTCCCCGCCAACCTCGAGGTATCCAGCCATTCGCAGGACCGATTTATAGGATCCCCAGGTGCCACTCGACTTCTTCATCTGGACCTGGGCCGCAACCTGCGCCTCGGTTCGGCCGGACGGGAACCACTGGGCCAAAACCCCAAGCATCCTGCGAGCGCCAGCCTTGATCGCCACATCGGAGGCTCCTTCCGGGCGCGGTGCCGGAGCGGGACGAGAAACGGGGGCAAGCGGCGCGCGGCGCGGAACTGGCGCTACGAATGCGCGTACAACTTTCTCGAGTTCTGGTTCCGAAAGCGTGTCGCTGAGAGTTTTCGCAATCTCAGCCGCCTTTTTGATGCGCTTCTGGTAGGCGTCCAATTGCTTTTCCATCTCATCGGCTTCAGTTTGGAGTTGGGCAAGCGTTTCTCTTAGCATCTGAACCTCCTCAGCGTTCGATTGTTGGACTTGTTGTTTCAGTTGGCGTTCGAGTTCCGCAATCCGCCGCTTGGCGTCGCCGGCCTCTTGACGTAGATCCTCCTCGGTCTTGGCTTTCTTCTCAGCTTCCTGCGGGAGATCAGCGAGTTTTGGCAGGAGAGCCTTCACGGCCTCGGGCGTAGGCGTAACAACGCCAGCCATTGCAGCGCCGGTCTTTGGCGGCCTGGTCTCGCCCTGCAGAACCTGGACCCTCAGCATGTCCCCTGTAATAGCGCGGCCGCGGGCGATGAATTGGCCAGCCTTCAGGCGCTCGAGCTCGAGGGAGAATTCGCGGGTCGGCGCACCGCCAGGCACTTTGAAGGTCTCGCAAGCGCGCTTCTGGTCATCGAACATCGTGAGGCCCAGGAGGTAGTTTTGCAGGGGCTCTACGGCGTTCTTGTCTAGCTTTGAAAGGCGCTGAGTGGCGAGAATGGCGCAGAATCCTCGTTTGCGGCCAAGATTGCAGAGGTCGATCACCGATTGGGAGGCCACCGACTTGCCGTAGCCGGCCTCTGGGCAATAAGTATGGGCCTCGTCGACAATAACGAGCACAGGATGCCAGAGCGACTTTGGAGCGTGAACTAGGGCATCGAGGAACCGCCTCACCCACTCATGGCGCTGAGCTACGGGCATTTCGTAGATGTCGCAAACCGCCGAGGCGTTCAGTTCCAGCAGTCTGGTGGCCACAAGCGCCGCGGTGCGGACGTCCGCCGCTGTCTCGCCACCCTCACCGACCAGCACGAAGGGCTTCTTCTCCCGCAGGGTCGAGAACTCGCCCTCGGGATCGATGACGATGCACTGGATGTGGCCGACAGCCTCTTCGAGAATCCTGCGGAGGGTCTCAGACTTACCTCCTCCGGATGACGCCGTGACCAGCAGGCGCGTGGCCACCAACATCGGGATGTCGATGTAGACCTGCTCGCCAGTTTCGGCGATCCCAAGATGGATTTTTTTCACTGTCGCCTCCCAATTTCTTTCATACTGATTACTTCAATGATCGAGATCACAAATGCCGCGAGGAACACCGTCGGCAGCAGGACAGGCAAGAGCGCCCAACATAAAACCTTCTTCATGATTTATGACCCAAGTGATACAAACCGCAGATCTGACAACGATAGACATTCATGAGGCCTTTGCCTACAGCCACGAGCCCACGGCCGTTGTTTCGCGCGACTCCACGGTTCATATGGCGCCGGGCCTCCTGTCTCGAGGCGTAGGCGCGCTTTGTGCAGCGCTGTTTTGCCTCGACATGATCGCCAGTCTTGAGAAATGCGTGAGTCATCCGCGAGTCCTGTCGACAGAAGCAGGCAGGTGGGTAATCACTAACTGCTCGACGGCGATGTCGCTCGATAGCTTGAACGTATACCCAGTCGCTGGCAAAACATAGATTCCACCGCGGCTACAAAAGATCATATCGCCGACTTTGGGGAAGCGCGCAGGTGGAAGATCGGCGCCCACGAGCAGCGCTGGGTTATCCCAGTCCTCCGCAGGCTCAACGCCCATCCCCAGCACCGGGGTCGGCAGCGCGTGAGCAGCGGCGGCGCCAGCCGCCAGAGCGAAGAACTTCCGTCTCGAAAGTGTTGTCATCGCGCCCTCAACCTCTCGCAGATCTCGTTCCCAATCCACAGCACCATCGCCAAGAAGAAAAACGCGGCTAGCCACCAGGATGCCCGGTAGACAAATACAACCGCCAGCAGACCCAGAAACCCACACATCCACAACGGGAACAGTCTCATGTAGCCCTCCGCGACGGAAAATGGCTCACGAACCGATTCGACCTTACTGGAAGAAATACCTCGATCGGCCTGAACTCCTCACTCGGCTTTCCGTCCACCGCAATCAACCGTGGAAACGAGTCACGTAGAGCGTGCGCTAATCTGTCCCCGTCTATCACGTCAGCGTTGTACAGCCAATGACGCACCTTCTTCGGTCTCGCCCATTTCACCGTGTCGTTCATCACCAGTAGTGTACTTCACGTTTGCCCGCATCATAGTATTTATTTTTTTCAGATTTTGAAATTCACAGACCATACTCTTGTGTGCACGTCATCCATCTGCGGAGAGGCGTCGTCGAGACGGATTTGGGTTTGTGGCAGGCGAGTTTTGCATTGCCGCGGGGATGGTCGGATGGTCGGATGTCGCGTGATCGGTGCGCGCGACCGGGTGGGAGGGTCATTAGGAGCGGATCGGGATGGTCACACTCTATTGCCGCGCGTGTGCTTCACCTTGCCAGAGTGTTGCCGAAGTCCACATCGATACCACTCACCAGTCTCGCTGTCGTACTCGGTGTAGATGCACATCGGCAGGTCTGGCTCATCGTCTTCGACAAGAGATGGCAGTGGCTCAGGCTTCGGTGTGTGCATCTTCGATGCTGTGGTAAGGCCCAGGCGCGCAGTGATATCCGCGATGGTATTAGATGGCGCCGACGGCTGAGCTGGTAGCTGGGCCGCAGCCTCGCCAACAATCTTGCCGCTGGCATTCCATTTACGCGATCGGCACATCCGGCTAGGACACTGCCCAGGCAAAGCCTCGTTATCTTCGGGCAACCAGCGATGCCCACACTCATCGCACTCCAACACCCGAATACCATATTTGATTGCCATGAGTACATTGTACACAAACAAGTGAGGCAGATGTACTCAAAAGCATGAGGCAGATGTACTCAGCGACCCTATACCCATTTGCTCGTATAACACCAAAATCACCCTCAATCCACCTAAAACGATGCGTTTAAAGCCCCGTAGAGCCATCGCTGACCCCTCCGACAGTCCCCAGTACCACCAAAACTGGATTTACGCGCCGCAATCAACTTCTGAAGCGTCTGTATCTATAATGTGTGCACCATTTACACCTGAATCACAAGAACTCATCAACTTCTTGGTGTCCCTCATTCGACCAGGATTCCGCGTCTTCTTCCCAGTCTCCCGCCTCCAACGATCCCAACGCTCCGCTCGCCTGTCCCCCCAGTCTGGCATTACACGCGCCAAGATAGACGCACAACGAGAGGTCGCGCCCGTGTCATCATTCATCGGTACGTGGTTTGCGCCAAATGGTGTTGAAACGAAAGGATATTGCAGGAAAGCCAGTTTTGTGCTGGCAAAAATCGCGTTGAGTCGAGGCCAATTCCGTTTAACGCTGAGGATGGAATGAGGCTGGCTGAAGCACTTAGAGCCGACGATGGAATAGATCTTGACTGGGCCGTGAAGGGAGTGGTCAGCGTTGATGAACGCTCTTCCCGCGCGCTCCGCGCGGCCGAGATCACCTTCGGTGAGGTACCAGGCTCCGAGGCAACGTAATGCGACATGCAGGGTCCTGCGGGAGACTTGAATATCCCGGCAGGCTTGGTCGCAATCGATGGTCACTGCGCGGTCCAGAACAGCCCCATTTGCGTCCTGTGGACAGGGGTAAATCATCTCGATGTAAGTCAGCACCATCGCGTTGGTGGGCCCGCGCACCTGCCTGACGAGGTTCGGAAAGTAGGGAAGGGGATCAATAGTCGATAGCTCTTGCATGTATCCAGCACGTTGCAAGAAGTCTTTAGGTTCTTGGATGCGCGTTATATCTCCTTTATCTGTCATTGTTTGCAGGCTCCCACAAAATAGTTACCCCAGCACACATGATTTTTGTTGACAGCGACATCATATCAGGCGCACATTTACACCAGTAGTGCAAATCACCTTTTACCGGAGGGGATTGAAATGAACGAAACCGCTAAAGCAATGCAAACCGCGACAATCGACCGTGCTCGCGAGCTCTGCGCACGCCTCAACGATCCTACCGAATCCACCATCATTGAAACTAAGATGGACAAGAACGGTGGATTCTACGCGGCTAACCTCACCAACAAGACTATCGAATACGCCTACCCGAGCAGCATCCACGCGACACAGGCTAAGAAGAGTCCTGCCAAGGTCGCCGAAGCGATGCTCTTTAGCCAGTCCCACATTACCTCTCAGACTCAGCAATCGCTCTGGATGATCGAGCGGTGGGAATATATGCGCGCAGCAATGGTGGCAGTATGAGGAAGCCTGACTACATAATCAAGATTGCAGCCGACAGCGTGGAGCAACTTCGCCGTTCTGACATCGAGCGAGTGTTGGAGAATTGCTCTGATGAGGAATTGGAACCCACCGCCGCCTACATCCTAGCGCACCGTCCCGACTACACGTCCAAGATCGAGCAGGAATTGGATTACCAGCTCGAGGAACGGCGCGCGGCCTAGCTTCTTCACCCCCGCAGGGCTCGCAAGGGTCCTGCCAACGTCTTTTACCGGAGACATGCACATGAACCCGGCCTTCGTGCTCTGGTGGCTGAGCCCGTTATTCACGGTGCTGTCCTTGATGATTAACTACCACCTGTTCCGCGTCATGCGCAACGGGGGCAAATACGATGGATCGTTGATTGGAGATGCGCTGTGACATATCGTGTTGGTGGTCTGTTGTGCATGGCAACCATCTGCGGGGTTGCGATAGTAGAAACCCTGCATGACGGATTTTGGAAGGGCTTCCTCGTCGGCTTAGGTTGCGCCGTCTGTTTCATGATCGGCACACGCACGGAGCGCCCATGAACCCCGAAGATGAGGCAATTGAATTCGGTAAGTGGGCCGCGTTCTGCGACCTGAAAGCCGCACAGGCGACCATGCCCGACGGCCGCTACGAATGGGAGTACGCAGCCAGCACGGCGCGGGAGATGCAGCTTCAGGCGCTGAAAGAGGCTGCGATTCGGGGCACGGCGCGCAGTATCGTGGCGCAAATGATGGAGGTCGCACGTGAACGAATGTGCTGAGCAAACACGCTTTGCGGTCCATGGCGGCAACAGCTATCACCCGATGGCGCTGAACCAGTCCTGCCCTTTCGACACGTTCACGCGCGCCTGTGTTGTATTGGCTGCTCTGTGCATCGTTGGCATGATGGTGGCGGGGTTCTGGCGATGAGTATCGAGCGACTTAAACAGCTCGCTGCGGATCGTGCAGGTTGTGGAGGGGAAGCAATGAGTGAAACGAAATTTACGCCGAAGCCGATTAAGTGCGTGGCGATGCAGTTCGGCAAGCGTGAAAACAAGGGCTTGGTGGCGTTCTGGACGCGGATGGAAGAGCCTGCCCTCAGTGCATCTTACGCTCGCCTCGTAAGCGCCGCTCCTGAGATGTACGAGGCGCTGAAGCTGATCGTAGAGGACGCCGAAAGGGCCGCTAATCCATGCAGTAGGATGTTTGCCTACCCGGAGGCTAGGGCGGCTCTCGCCAAGGCGGGGCCCCATGACTGACTGGCCCCGCATCCGAACCGACGTAGACGACGACAGGCCCGCACGCCGGGACGAAGTGGAGTATTGCGAATCCTGCGGCCGACCCGTACTCGATGGTGAGTTGGTGCGGCACGCGGGACTACGGTGCTGCGAAGATTGCCGCCACTACTGCCCGATCTGCCACGACTGGCCCACGTTCACCAAGGAAGAGTTCTGCGTCTCGTGCGCCCTGGAAGCGATGGGCGTTGAATTATGAGCGCACTCGCGGGCAACCAGTTCATGCCGTTATCCCGCGCGTATCTTTGATCCTCATGCTCTGCGGTCGGCAACAACTCAAGAGAATGTGCCGCTTGTGGATGGCCGGCGCTGATTAGCCTGGCAAACGTGTTGAGTGAGAAACTGAGCGCTGAGGATGTCGATTCGTGCTTGAAGCGTCTAGAGAAAATGGAGAGTGAGCTGTGAGCGCACATTGGGTCCTGTCAACGACTTCAAAAGGATCCCCCAAATTTAACCGCCAAAAAGGAGATTTATGACTGACAACGCTTTAGAAGTTCAACAGCCTGCCATTCCTGCCTATAGCGAGCAGAACGTCTCGATGGTCCAGCAGCTCGCCCAGGCGCAGATTCAATCCGCCTACATCATGGCCGAACGGCATCCGAGAGATTGGGACGCGGCTGAGCAACAGGTACTCAAGGAATGCCGGCGCCCGCAGTTCTGCGCGATCGATCCTGATCCCAAGAAGTACGGGTCAAGCATTGCAATGTACGGTGTTCCCCGCGGAGGAAAGTTTGAGGGCGATAAGTGGGTGCCGAATATCGTGCGGGATCTGACTATCAGGTTTGCCGAGATGGCTTTGCCCTACATCAAGAATGCCAGCGTAGACCTCTGGCCGATGGGTGAGGACGAGCAACAACGCGTGTTCCGCGTGGTCCGCATCGACTACGAGTCCAACGTAGCCGAGGGCGAAATCATCATCGTGCCCAAAACTGTCGAACGCAGCAAAGTCAAAGACGGGGACATTGTGGTGTCTCAGCGCACCAACAGCTACGGCAAGCCGGTTTACATCGTGCGCGCCACCAACGAGGAGATGGAGCAAACCAAATTGGTGCAGTATTCAAAGCGCAAGCGCAACTTGGTCCTGTCAATGCTCCCCGGCTGGCTCAAGGAAGCCGCCAAAGCTCAGATTCTCGCTACGCAACGCACAGTGGACGCCAAAGACCCGGATGCTGCACGGCGCGCCTTGTACGCAGGATTCGCAGAAGTAGGAGTTTCGGTTGAGAACCTGAAATCGTACCTAGGGCATTCGAATGATCTGAGTCCTGCGGAGGTTGAAGATCTCCGCGTGCTCTATGCTGGTATCGCTGGCGGCCACACCACATGGAAGGAAATCCTTGCTGCCAAAGAAGGCGAGAACGAGGACGAGGCCACGACCACAGCCATCGATGAGGCAATCAAGGTTTTAGAGCTGACACCAGCTCAGGCCCGTAAACAGAAAGCTAAGTACATCGGCCGCGACAAAGAATTCCTCGAGTGGCTCCAAAGCGAAGTCGCCAAGAAGCAGAACACGGGAGAGAAGAAGGAGCCGAGTGTATCGGACCCTACATCCTCGAAACAATCCGCGCAGCCCGCGACCACTGGAACAAATGGTGGGGCGCAGGCATCCCCGACTACGCAGACGACGACTACGGCATCCAGCACTGAGAACCTAGACGCTGAACCGGAGCCGCCGCAGAACACAAAATCGAGTCCTGCAGCCAAGCACCATCCTGCTCCAGCAGCGGACGATGACGAATATTAACCTTGCAGCGCGGTAACGTTACGAGCCTGTGAGCCCTGAAAGCATGATGGCCGTCGCCTGGGAGGGAGACGAGTCGGACTACCCTGCAGGGCTCACGGGAACACAAAATCGAAAGGAGACTCCCCGCCATGAGTCAACAGATTCCGCCGCTCACGCAAACCCTCGCGGGCCAGATGGCTTGCGAACACGGATACCGCCTCGTCCAGATCGACGGACTAAAGACGCCCAACACCGAGGCCAGCTACCGCGGGACCGACATCCACGCAGTTCTGGCGCCGTATGCCATGCACTGCGCGAAGAAGCGCGTTCCGGCAGACTTCATGTACCTCGATTCACTCACGAGCAGTGTGGGAGACGAAGCGGCAACGATTCTTGAGTTCTGCCGCGACAACATAACGATTGACTGGCAGAACCTGTTCGCGGTCGAAGTGCTGTGCGGTCTGGATGAGGATTTCCAGCCGACTTATGCGGTTGATCACGACGGCGGCAGTCAACCTGTCAATTCCGTTTGGTGCTTTACAGCCATGAATGCCAATCGCAATCCGCCAGCCTACTGCGGCACTCTCGATGTGATCTACCTGATGCCTGGCGGCAAGGTGGCCCGCATCACGGATTGGAAGTCGCATCCTCGGCCATTTGAGGCGCACACCATTCAAGGCAAGCTCTATTCGCTTCTCCTGTTCATGCACCTGCCGGAGTTGCAGGAGATCGAGTTCGGCCTACGCTTTGTGCGCTACGCCAACATCGTCAAGACCCACAAATATTTCCGCTCCGACGTGCCGCAGATGATGGAGGACGTGCGCAGGATCAGGAACCGGCAGAAAGAAATTCACGCCAAGGTTGCCGATGGCGGCGATCTGCGCGTGCACGGTGGAGCACATTGCTGCTACTGCCCGTGCGCTCTGGACCCCATCGAGATACCATGTCCAAACGGCAAGCTGAACCCCATGCTCAAGAGTCCTGCCGAGCAACTGAACTGGCTGCTGTCGACCGAGGTTCAGGTGCGCATCGTGAAAGATGCTCTCAAGCAGCACGTCGACGGGACACAGGAATCAGTGTTCTCGCAGGACGCGAATGGGAAGGTCTATTCGATTGGATACGTGCCGACCGAGAAGGTGACCTACCCGATCTTTGAGGGCAATCTCGAGGAGGGTTTCAACATGCCCATCGTGGATGCGCTCTTGAACTGGGTGACGACGAACCCGAAAGACTTGATCCCGCGCAAAGGTTCAAAGCCGTGGTTCGACAATCTAAGGATCGGTTCGACTGAGTTGAACCGTTACTTGAAGACTGACAAGCGCGAGATCCTGCACAACAACATCCGAGACCTGGCCATCGTGGAGACGAAGCCGAAGCTGAAAATCACGCGAGACGCTGAGGTTGACGACGGCACGGGATCAGAACACAAGAGCTGGGATGCAGCAGGAAACGAGGAGATTGAATACTGATGATTGTCAAGATTCAGAGAGCGCAACCTCCGTTTGGGCCGAAAGGTGAAGTCCTCGTCTACAACCGCAAGATCACTAAGTGGTGGCAGGGGAAGATCGACAAAGCTACTGATAAGTGGATGGGCGGAAGACAGAAGGTTTTCGCACACGCGCACATCGAGGGCACTGTCTTCGTCGTCGACGGCGAAGCACCATGGCAGGACTGGTAAAGAACCGGACGCCTCCCGCCAGAGGCAGAGAGAAGAACGCAATGGATTTGAACACAATCAGCATCAAGGATTTTGGTCCTATCGAGCAGGCTGAAGTAACATTCGACGAGCCTCTGTGCTGCGTCATCGGGAATAACGCCCAGGGCAAGACCACCCTCATCAACGCGATCCGCCTCTCCTTGACGCCGCGGTGCCCTAACACCGACAAGAAAGGCGGCGGGGCGATGGAGAACATCCGGCTAGGCGCCAAGAAGGCCGACATCGTTCTCGGCGTCTTGACGGCCGCAGGACCATTCCAGATAAGGACCACCTACGGGCCTGGCGCCAGCCGCAGGAACCAAACCATCGTGGCCGGCGAAGGCAAAGACGACGGCAAAGGAGCAGCCGGTTTCCAAGCATTCCTCGAAAGAAAGTCCGAAGCGCTGTCGTGCGTGCTGGACTCGGACTATTTCTTCAATCCGAAGACAGAGCAGAAAGACATCTTGGCCGCGCTGATCCTTCCTTCCAGCCACGAATTCGAGGCCGACAAGGTAGCTCTAGCCGAGAAGCACTTGGGCAAGTTCGCATGGGACAAGAGTCCTGTCGGCCTGATCGACCAGGTGTACGGAGCGGCCTACAGCGCGCGCAGGGACGCCAAGGCAGCACTCAGTGGCATCTACATCCCGCAGCAGCCCCTCAAGCCGGAGTACGCCGCAGGACACGTGCAGGAGAAGATTGAGGCCTGCCGGAAACGCGCTGCAGCTGAAGCCAAGAAGATCAAGGGCGGCGGCACGGTTCAGATCGGGCGCATCGAGCAGAGTTTAGAGCAGGAGAAAGAGAAGTTGACGACAGCGCAGGCCGACTATGCGACAGCGATCCACCAGCGCGACGATCTCGCTCAGGCCATCCTTGACCAGCCAAACGTGAAGAAGGCAGACCGCACGGCCGCGGGCAGGAATCTGTGGGAGCAGTTGCAGGCGCAGATCCGCGAACTCGACGCCGAGATTGCGGCGCAGGCTGATGCCCAAGACGTGTACCGCGAGTTGCTGCAGGACGGAATGAGCGAAGCTCACTGCCCCACCTGCACGCAGACCATAACGCGCAAGTTCATCGACGGCAAAATGGCTCAGCATTTGAAGCTCCAGCAGGAAGCGGAGGAAGCAAAGGCCGGGCTCCAAGCCGAACAGCAAGCCTTGGGCGACATCACCAGTGCCGAGCAGATCCTCGCCAAGAACGCCGAACTTCACGAGAAGCACGAGAAGACGAAGCGGCGTGTCGAGGAATTGGAGCAGACCATCTCGCAGACGGAGCAGGCCGTGGACAGCGCCAGCATCGCGCTCGACGAGGCCAAAGCGCAGGAGAGCGCGCCAGCAGATACAACAGCCCTCGACGCAGCGAACGCCGAGCTAAGTACCTGGGAAGCACGGCTGAGTCCTGCGCTCAACTACGAGTCGACGCTGAAACAGATCGATGAGGCTGTGGTGCGGAAACAGGACCAGACGGCAAAGGTTGCTGATCTTGAGACTCTGTGCTCCTACTTCGGAGACAATGGGGTGAAAGCCGATTTGATTGCGCAGGGAGCCGCAACGTTCATGGCCACGGTAAATAGCGTCCTGTCGAAGTGGGACTACGAGGGCCAGCTCTCACCCGAGGCCGATGCGTTCACGGTGCTCACGCCGAAAGGTTGGCTGCCAACCAAACAACTCTCGGGCTTCGAGCTGCTGATGTTCAAGGCGGCCCTTCAGTGCGCGATCGCGGTACACTCCAAACTCAAGATCGTGGCGATCGATGAGGTTCAGACCATGATCGACGATCAGCGCAAGATGCTGTTCAAGGCCATCGACGGGATGTGCAAAGAGGGGCTGCTCGAAAAGGCATTCATTATCCTTGCCGACAACCGCGAGACCGTCCCGAGCCGGGCCGGCGTGGCGTACTTCAGGGTGCAGGATGGAAAGGTCCAACGGTTATGAAAGCATTGAGCGTCAGAGCAACAACACCCGATTCAATGTGGCTCCGTAGAGTGCGACAGACTTTACCGCGAAATATTTGGATGGGACAAACAATGAGCGAAGTGAAGCACACGCCGTTGCCGTGGCGTTGGGATGAGGACGCGGGATGCTTCATTATAGACGCCCGAGGAAACGTCGTCGCTGAAATCCCCTGCCAAGGCGGCAATCGCGCAGATGGGCCTCTCATCGTCTCCGCCGTGAACTCCGCCGCTGCCGCCGAGGGGATGCGGGAGGCGCTGGAGTTTCTAATCAAATACGAAATGCCTCTAGCGATGACTGGCAGTGTGGCGCAACGATGGGACGATGCGCGCGCGGCCCTCAAACTCTACGAGGAGAGCAAAGCATGAAACTGACGGATGAGCAGGAGAGGAAGTTCGGCAAGGCTATCATGGATTCGGCGCGATGTATGGGCGTTTATACGCCCTCTGAGTACGCGGCGATGGGTAGAAAGGCCGAGGAATTAACGCGCGAGATGCACTACCGCGAGGCGCTGGCGGAGCCGTCACAGTCCGAAGTAGAAAGATTCCTCACACAACTCCGCATTTGTGGAGAACCTACCGAGATGAGGGTGTCGTTTGCGCTGAGGAGGTTCCTTGAGCGACGATTCGCTAATCTATCGCGGCGCCCGCAGAGCCTACAAGACAAGGTGATCGCGTTCCTGGCGGAGCGTGGCTGCACATTCACAGCGGAGGGCGCTCAGGAAGTGGGCGATGGCCTGCTGGCGCTACTGGAGGGCAAATGAATAGCGAGCAGATAAGAATTTTGGATGAAAGTCTGACGTGCTACAGCGACGAGTTTTCATCGCTTCGCAAGTTGATGGTGGAGATTGGCTGTTCCGTCCTAGAGGCGGTTTCCGAGCGCCAGCCTCCCGCCGAACAGCCTTGGTGGGAAAAAGAGGCGAACGCTCATGCGTTGGCCTGCCGCGCCCATGCGGAGAAATACGGGTGTAGGCCTGGGACCAGTGTACTTGAGTTCGTATTGCGCGACGCTGAGGCATATCGAGAGGCGTGCGCGATGTCTGATCGCCGTGAACACGCCGCCCAACGTGCGCAGGGGGTGCAGCCAATCATGAAGTGCTGTTCTTGCGAAGCAACCACAGATGACATTAAGCCTGAGGTAGCGTGGCCGCCGCCATATCCGGCTTGCGGGAGATGCGGAGCGATGCTTGTCGATAAGGTTCAAGCGCCTGCGAAGTGTCCCAAATGTGGCGACGGACTCGATTCGTCTGAGTCGGGCGTTTGCGAGCGATGCCACGGGAATGCTGCCCCGGCCCCGAAAGTGAACGATGTGGTCGAGCGGTGCTGCAAAGCGTACTACCATCGCGGCGTGTTCGAGGCGCTGTCCCAGTGTGAGAAGGATGCTTGTATCGAAGGCATGACCGCAGCCCTGCGCGTGGCATTCGCTCACGATGACAAGTTGATCGGCGACGCCATGCGGCTGGTCGGCTACGACACAGCGGGAAGTAAAGCAGAGGCGTTCTGGGCGCATATCCGCGAAGGGCGCGGGATCGGAGAGAAGCCGTGAGTGCGTTATCTATCTGTTTTGGTATCTGTGTTAGTGTTTTGTACGCCGCTAGCTGGGTAGCCTCTTGCGTCTCTGAGGTGGCGCAAGAGCTTAAACGCATTGCCGATGCTGTGGAGAAGAAGGATCGCCCATGACCGCCCAATCTATCAAGCGGATTGTGATGCGCTTGATAGGGTCGTTTTGCGCGTGGATTCTTCTGACCTTCATCTTAACTCCCACGCGGCCAATGACCGATTTAGAAGCCGCACACGTGATGATCGGGGCAATGATTATGGCGGGAGCGATAGTCGGTATCGTGCAAGTTATGTGGTATTTCCTGTAGGAGGGATTGGTGACCGCCCAAGCGAAACCGCTGACCAGCGAAGAGGAATGGCAGCATGTTTTATCGAAGTGGCTCCGCGCCGAAGTGCGCTCGCGGGAAGGAAAAACAGCAGGGGTTACCGAGCAGTGGAGCGCGTCGCTCGGCCGGATTTACGCGACCACTCATTGCACGGATTGGTTTGCGTCTGAGTCTGACGCCATCCACGCCGCCTTTGAATTCACGCAGGCTCGCAAAGAGGAGATACGGAAACGCCGCTACGCCCTATCCTTACTGAAACTGATTTCGCACACACATGAGCATCTTCCAGAAATGGAGAGGAATCCGCACGATCATAGGGCAGATGGCGATGCGCTACTGGAGATCGTCGCCCGCGAGCAAGCCGCCCTGGATGAGTTGCTGAAAGGATGGAAATAATGAAAGTCCTGCTGTGCCAACTCGACGGGTCGTTGCCTAACATCGCCCTGATGCGGATTTCAACGCACCACCGGGCATTGGGTGATGATGTGGAGATGCGGCACGGCGCGGCTTTTGAAAATCGACTCTTTGATGCCGTTCCAGATAAGGTGTATGGCTCCGCGATCTTCCGCAAAAGTATCCCGCTGGTCGAAAGGCTAAAGCAATGCTTTCCGGAGGCAATAATCGGCGGTACCGGCGTCGATCCAGCGCGACCAGGCGAACTGATTCCGCTGAGTCCCGTTATCCAATCGCAGGTGACGGCCATAGAGAACCACGGCATATCTGTCGGCGAAAGCGCGGCGGATTTTGACTACTCGCACTATCCCAGCTACACAGCCTCAATCGGTTTTACGCAGCGTGGTTGCCGCCTGAGATGCTCGTTCTGCTGCGTCCATGTCAAGGAGCCGATACTTAAAAGTGTGAACGGCGTCCATGCGGTTTGGCGCGGCGAAGGACACCCAAAACACTTGCATCTGCTCGATAATGATTTCTTCGGCCAGCCTGATTGGAGAAACGTAATCCGCGACATTCGAGACGGCGGGTTCAAAGTCAGCTTCAATCAAGGCATCAATGCCCGGTTCCTGACCGACGAAGCGGCAGAGGCAATCGCCAGCGTAGCCTATCGCGATGACAGTATGAAGGTGAAGCGCATCTATACGGCGTGGGACAACCTGAAAGATGAGGACCGTCTGTTGGCTGGTCTCAATCGGCTTGTGCGGTACGGCGTCAAGCCGGATCACATTATGGTCTATGTTTTGTGCGGATATTGGCCGGGAGAAACTGTGGCTTCGTGGGAGCATCGCCGCAAAGTTCTCCGCGAGTTTGGAGCGCGTCCCTATCCGATGCCGTTCATCCGCACGCAGGAGTCAATGGGATTCCAGCGATGGGTGATCGGTGCCTACGATAAGCCCCACAAGGGTGATAAATGGCCCAATGGCGTACCTTGGGAAACGTGGGTCGCGGCAGGATACAGACCCGAAAGGCTAGATTCTGTGAGCGCGATAGAGAGGACGGTGATGCCCAATGAATCAAAGAAGCTATCGGTGCGAAATCCACGGATGGGCCTGCGTAGGTACGCCATGTCCGGCATGCACTAATGGCACTCTGACGCTCGGGACGTAGGCTCCGTACCGTCCTGAATACGAACGGGGTGCGCCGACACTTCGGCAAGAAAGAAGGTGAAGCTATTGATAAACCAATTGCTGTCAAAAAGATCGCGTTTGGGTTGCCAAAGGAAGCTGACCCTGATGAGGTTAACTTTCATAACGATGCTATTGAGTATTGCCCTTTCGGGTATAAGCTCATGGCCTCAAGTTGGTTCTACAGTCAATCAACGGATGGAACCGAAAACCTATGCGCTCCCAAGGCCGCAGATTGACCGCGCTGCATAGGCTCCGTATTGCAGGCGGAATACGAACGGGGCAACACAAACGAAAGGGATTTACATACTTCACTCCCCTGGAGGAAAAATGAAGGAGATTAGAGCACTCGTCAAGCTAGGTAGCATACGGAACCAGCTCTTAGCCGCGTCAACGCTCAAGGTGGAATTGCGTCGTGCAGCGCAGCGAGTAGCGCGACTATCAAAAGCTGGAACGCCCGAACGGTTCTTTACACTAACCGCAGTCGCTGAGGAGTCCAACCTGTCGGCAGGAGCGATTGTTGACGAGATTGTTAGGCAAAGGGAGTAATGTCCCGAACGCAAGGTTACCGCCCACGGAGGTGTGGGAAACGAAAAGGAGAATACGATGATCGTCGAAACCGAAGCGATCTTAGATGCTTGCCCCTTTTGCGGACAACCAGGCATCTTGCGCAGCAACAACGATGGGAAGATATCGTCGCCCCAATTTTGGGTCAAATGTGCCACGCAAGGCTGCGGTGCCAGCCCCGCCGCGAGGCCATCTGACACCGAAGCTATCGAGAGGTGGAACCGGCGCGCGTGAAGCCTAATCTCAAAGCCGGCAGTCTGTTCCCCCAGGACGCCCATTCGTCTTTCATGACGATCACCGGGAACCGCTACCGGGGAATGGTCGCGCGGTTGGAGAGGAAAGGCCTTCCGCGTCCTGCGTTCACGCTCGAAGAGTTCAGGCGCGACCTGCTCGACAACGTGATGGGTGGCAAGGAGGACGCACCGATCCAGTGCCGGTACTGCTCGCGGTGGTTTACGCTGTCTGAAGTCGACGTCGACCATGGAACCGCATTGAGCCGGGCTGGCTCAACGGGACTCGATAACATCGACTACCCGTGCGCCCAGGACAACGACCGCAAGGGATCGCTGTCAGTTCAGGAATACAAAGACCTGCTGGCTTATCTCGATACGATTCACCCACTGGCACGTCAGGATGTCCTGTCGCGGCTGGAGAAAGCAAACAAACTTGCAGCGGCCGCAGCCAGGTCACGCGGCCTGATGGCCGAACTCGAACGATTGAAGAAAGACACCCCCAAAGCGCCAAAGACGCAGGACTCGGAGTATTATTCTGAGCTACCCGACAACTTCTGAACCATCAACCGCCAGAAAGGAAACCGCCAATGGCAGCAAAACAAAAACCAGCTATCCTTAAGACCTTTTTTGAAGGACATCGCCGCAAAGCTTTCCTAGCAAATTGGAACCAAACGCGCGATAAGAGGGGCATCGACACAATCAAGCTGGAAATGCGTCTCCCGTTGCTCAACGAATCGGTCACCGGCATGAACGAAGAGATCGGCGACCCTTTTTCGTTGATGGCAAAAGACACCAGCAAGACCGATCGCAGCGTGGTGAATGTCGAGATCAAAGGCATGACTCTGGAAGTGTTCTCGACAGGCACCAGCAAAGACCACTGGACTTCTACGGCCGGCGCCCACTTCAAGAAAGTCTGGCTAACAACCGAGGGAGAAGAAGACAAAAAAGAGGTCAATCTGCACGTCGTCATCTATGTGCCGGGATCAGTCGAGTTCCGCGATTGGGCTTGGATTCACATCCACAAGGATTTCCACCTTGAAGCTGTCTACTCGCAAAGCGAAATGGAGCTAAGGGGCAACGTCGACGAGGACGAGGAACTGGAAGATATTTCCGACAAAAAACCCGAGGAAAAAGAACTTGATCCAGATGCCGAGCCGGTTCTCGCGCCCCCTCGTCGGCCAGGGGGGAAATCAGGACCCAAAGATTTAGCAGCGTTCCATGCTGCACAGCCTAGCTGAGTCCTGCGCGCTACTCTAACCACGTACCATCAACTCACTCCATGGAGAAAAAATCATGACCACCGAACGCAAAATCGCTCCCCGCGTTGGAGGCGCAGTTGTCGTCTCCCATTTCGACAGGCACCACAAAGTGCATACCGTCGTTGCCCACGTACTCGCCATCTCCGGCGGGATTCACCTTTTAACGCCCGACGGCGCACCAGCGCTCACTGTAGCCTTTCCTGATCCTGCGGCAGACCCGACCGTCCTTCAGGGCCCGAACTTCGCCAGAGCGTATCGGCGCGAGGTTGGCGTGGTCCATCACTCGCATCCCGAGGCCCAGGCAGGACGCCACAGCATCGTTTGGGGGCACGCGCTGGACCAAGAGGAGTTGAACGAGGAGGCGCTGCTGGAGGGGCCAAAGCACTCCGCGGTCAACTCAGCCTATGAGCGCCATCAGCCAGAAGCCAATCTCGCCGAGATCCAGCAGGGACTCCACGGTTCGCCGGCGCTGAGAAGTGAACTGGAACCATCAGCAGCCGATTTAGACGCTGTTGCGGCCGAAGAGACGGCAAAGCAAAAAACAATGATCGAGGATACCCGAACTCCCCTGGAACGCGCCGCTGGCGTCATGCGCGCCAACAGAGAGCCAGCCGCCGAGTAAGTGCTACTCTCGCTTGGACAGGGAGACAGGACTCTGATGGCGGTCGGGGTCCTGTCAGTCTGCACCTTGCCAAGCGGTTGAGCACCCGGAAGGTTCCTCCTTTACTTCTGGGTTGCTCCCGCCAAAAATAATACTATTGACACGTACCGCAAACATTTTCCGCGAACCGCTATTCGAGGGAATATGCTCACAGAATCAGAACAAATTGAAGCAATCTACGACGCCTATCCCCGCAAGGTTGGGAAGCGCAAAGCGTTCAAAGAAATAGAGAAGGCGATTCAGCGTGTAGCCGCCACCGTCACAGAAACCACAGTTGATTTAGCGAATGGAGACCGATTCAACAGGACAGTCACAGATCCCGTCGCCGCACGCCGCTTCCTGTGGAAAAAAGCTGCGGAGTACGCTGCGAGTCCTGCCGGCCAGAAGCCTCAAGACCCCACGCAGGACTTTCGTCCTCACCCTGCGACGTGGTTTCATCAAGACCGCTTTTACGACGATCCTGCCGAGTGGCAGAAACCGAACGGGAGGAAAAATGGCAAAACAGCAAACGTCACCGCAGCTGAAGGAATCGCCCGAGTCAACGCCAAAGTTGCTGACCTTGGGCGAAATCCTATACAGCCTCGCTGAGACGCTGGGGCCGGCATCGCGGTTCACTCTCACTGATCGAGCCCTGGACGCCTACGTGCTCACTGTTGGGCACAGGACCGACGAGGACCTCAACCGGGCCTATCGTGTGATCCTGCGGGCCAATCGTTTCATGCCGTCGCCGTCAGAGTTTCTCGACGCCTGCGGCATTCCAAAAGTTTATCGGGATGGGAGTAAGCCGGAATGAGCGTCAAGCCACAATTCGTATGCGACATCTGCGGCGCGCAGCGCCAGGACACGAATCACTGGTTTCTTGCCGAGCAGCTTCCCAATGGCATCCTGAGCTTCACTCCCTGGGATCTGCCCAGGAGTCCCGGCTACCGGGAACAGGCCCACATTCAGCATCTCTGCGGGCAGGCGTGCGCCCACAAGTTGCTGGATGCGTGGATGAGCGAGGCCAGCAAGTGAGTCCTGCGCCCGACTTCGAACTGCCAGCGAACGTTGAGTGCGAGAAGACGCTCCTCGGAGCTGTGCTGCTCGACAATGCCGCCTGGGATGAGGTCTCGCTGATCCCCAAAGAAGCGTGGAGCTTGGACTCGCACCTGCGCATCCGCATGGCCATGAAGCGCCTGGCGGCTGCGGGCAGCGCGATCGATATCAGGACGCTGGCAAACCATCTGAAAAACCGTCATGAAGTCGAAGCTGTCGGCGGCGTAGCCTACCTCGCGTCACTCACTGAGGGCTTGCCCCGCCGCCCTGTCATCGAAGACTACATCCGCATCGTGAACGACAAATCGATGCTCCGGAGGATCATAGAAGCATGCTCAAGCGGTATTCGAGAGGCGGCAGACCAGAGCATCGACGCCCTCGGGGTGCTCGGTACCATCCAGTCAAGGCTAGAATCTATTGGGATCCCTATCGGAGCCAAGAACGCCGCGGTAGACAGCTTCTTTATGGAGGCACTGGAAAGAGCCAACCGCCGCTTTCAAACTAAGCAAGCTCCACGCATCCCAACCGGCAACGCGTGGATCGACTCCAAAATTGGCGGCATCCTTCACGGCTATTACACCATCGTTGCGGCGCGCCCGAAGGTCGGGAAGTCAGCCTTCGGGGATACGGCGATCGCCTATAACTGCCAGCGCGGCCGGCGAGTCGTCAAGATTTCACTCGAAGTTGACCGCGAAATGTCGCTCTACAATCTGGTGCCGCACGTCGTAAACCTGCCCAACATCGTGTGCGTCCGACAGGAGCTACAAACGCCTGAGCAAAATCAGCTATTCAACGAGGGGATGGGCAAAGTGCTGGAATGGCCACTGCGCATCTACGAGGGTGACATCGACTGCGACGAGACCTGCTGGATCATCGAGCGCGAGACGCGAGATGGTGAGGAAGTGCTCTTTGTGCTGGATCACTTTGGGCTTATGGTCGAAGCTGGCAAAAACAATCCGAACAAGATCCGGGAGAGCTACGTGTTGGACTCCGGCAGGCTGAGACGGAAGATTTACGGCAAGAAAGCAGCTCTACTGGCGCTGTTCCAGCTAAACGAAGTGCCGCGGGAATACGCTGACAAGTTGCCGCGTCCTGCCGACATCGGGGAGAGCAAAAAGCCCTTGCAGGACTGCGCGGCCATGATCCTCCTGCACAGGTATCAGGACAAAGAGACACTGAAAATGACGAAAAAGGCCAACGTCCACCTGGCACTGGTGCGCGGAGGAGGATCACCGGGGAATATCGACGGCGAATTCGACACAAAGAGACTTGAGTTCGTGACACAAGCAGAGCTTGATGATGAACTGAAGGACTGGCACCAATGATCCGCTCTGGAGTTGTTGGCAAGACCGGTAGGATACGGCTCAAGGGTGAGGCGCTGGCTGCGCTGCGCCGGCAGTGTTTCACGCGAGACGGCTGGTGCTGCATCCATTGTGGCCGTCCGGTGTCGTGGGCATCAGGACACATGATGCACCGAAAGTCCCGCGGCGCTGGCGGATCGGATGTTATCGATAACGTGGACACGGGGTGTGGCGACTGCCACGTGAAATCTCACAACTGCGGCGGACGACCATTGCAAAGCGCTAGGAAACCAGATGCCTCATCACTTCACGAAGACGACAGTTCAAGCTGAAATCTGGTGCAACCGCTGCGGGAAGATGACGCCGTGGCGAATAGCAGATGGTAGGCGCCAATATTGCCTCACTTGTTACGAGAAGCCGAGTCCTGCGAAGAAAGAAGAACCTCCGGGGGACACTCAGCAAAATCTTTTCAGCTAATCTCACTTGTGGTGTACATTCAAAAGGAAAGGACCGCCATGAACAAACCTGATTTTGAACCCCTCGGCAACCGCTACCTGATCCTGCCAGATGTGATCGAAGGCGAGTCGGAGACCATCGGAGAC